>Ga0154355_1093_pt2 | contig 19152 bp, 18 predicted proteins | sample RifGroA2_FD_115883 | JGI IMG/M metagenome (GOLD analysis project Ga0154355, IMG submission 115883) | Bacteroidetes bacterium GWA2_31_9b
AAGGATACTATGCTGTAAAATCGATTTATGAAATAAATAAAAAATACATGGTTAGTATGCCTATAACAGATGCTGTTTACAATATCCTCTACGAAAAAATTTCGCCTGCAATTGAAATTAAAATACTTAGTGAAAATATAAGATAGTTTTACTTAATCACAATTCGTATGGAAATGCTCAAAATTGATATTAAAAATGCAATTTCGTTTTTAAAACAAAATGAATTTGACCAATACAAAGAGCTTACAAAAAATGCTGATTTAGCACTGAAAAATAGAACAGGTAAAGGAAACGATTTTTTGGGTTGGTATGATTTGCCGGAAAAAATTTCCAAAAACGAAATATCGAAAATAAATAATTGTGCAAACGATTTACGAATTAAATCCGAAGTTATTATAGTAATTGGAATTGGAGGTTCGTACCTTGGAGCTAAGGCAGTTATAGAAGCTCTTTCTGGCCAGTTCGGCATTTTAAAGCACAAGCTGGGAAATCCATTCATTTTATTTGCAGGGCAAAATCTTTCAGAGGATTATTTGTTTGAGCTAAAAGAATTTTTAAATGATAAAAAATATTCACTGGTAGTTATTTCAAAATCGGGAACAACAACAGAACCGGCAGTAGCTTTTCGAATTCTAAAAAAAGAACTTGAAAACAGGGTTGGAAAGAAAGAAGCATCAGAACGAATTGTTGCTATTACCGATGCATCAAAAGGTGCACTTCGAAGCATGGCAAATCAGGAAGGTTACAAATCATTTATTATCGACAATGATATTGGTGGGCGATACTCTGTTCTTTCACCTGTAGGATTACTTCCAATAGCTTGCGCAGGATTTAATATTGATCAGCTCCTGAATGGAGCAAAAGGACTCATGCAAAATAGCAATAATTCTGATTTTAATACAAACCCAGTTTATACTTATGCTGCAATTCGACATGCTTTGTATAAACAAAATAAAACTACTGAGATATTGGCCAATTTTGATCCCCGTTTAAATTTTATAGCTGAATGGTGGAAACAGTTATATGGAGAAAGCGAAGGGAAAGAAAATAAAGGCATTTTTCCAGCCAGCGTAAGTTTTACTTCTGACTTGCATTCAATGGGACAATACATTCAGGAAGGTTTACGTAATATTTTTGAAACAGTAATTTCTGTGGAAAAACCAAAATACAATCTTACTGTTCCAATAGATTCTGACAATTTCGATAAACTGAATTTTCTTGCAGGAAAGCATCTCGATTACATCAACAAAATGGCTGAATTGGGAACTATGTTAGCACATGTTGATGGTGGAGTACCAAATATAAAAATAAGTATCCCTGAAATAACCGAATTTTATTTAGGACAATTGATTTACTTTTTCGAAAAAGCATGTGCAATTAGTGGTTATTTACTTGGTATTAATCCATTTGATCAACCTGGAGTTGAAGAGTATAAAAGAAATATGTTTGCTTTACTTGAAAAACCGGGATTTGAAGAAGAAACTAAAAAAATTAATGAAAGGTTAAAGTAAAGCTCAATTTTCAATTTTAAGATTTATTTTGGCAAGTTTCTCGTTAATCATGACCATTTTATTCATGTTTTTAAATGAGAAAAAGTCCTGATCTTCATTAAGGAAATAGTATATTTTTAAGGTATTTTTTAAAACTTTTTTACTTGCTCTCAGGTTGTTTTGCTTTAATAAAATATCTCCTTTTTCGTTTAGTAATTCGGCAAGAGAATTAAGTTCTTCCGATGAAAATCCTTTTTCTTCTTTTAAAGCATGAATAAAAAAATCTTCAGAAACAGAAAAAAATTCTTCAGAATCAAAGTTGAAATAATCTACAATTGTTTTATCTATAGTTTCTAATGCTTCTCTATAACGCCCATTGTTTTTAAGTTCAATTAGTACAGAAAAAATCTTGGATATATCATCTATTACTTTTAAAACCCTTTCTTTATTATCCATGAATACAATTTATAAATGAGAATTAATCAAATCGATACGTATTTTATTGTAGTAAATATATGAAAGCTAAATGCAAAATTTTTATGTGTACCTTCTTTTTTTGACGAAAATGAACTTAATTAAAACCAAATGGCCGAAATAAATGTTTACATTTTTTTAATATTATTCAATTCTTAAAGATTGGGTATTCATTTTTCGTTTTTAAATTTCATTTGCTTATTTTTAAGCCAATTAAAATCATATCCTTATGTTTGGTGATAAATTAAAAGCTCTCGATGATGTATCCCTGAATTTTAGTCCTGATGGGTTATTCCTTTTAAACCTTACATTAGCATTTGTTATGTTTGGTGTAGCATTGGAATTAAAAGGAGCTCGTTTTAAAGATGTAGTATTAAATCCTAAGGCAACCATTATTGGTGTAATTTCACAGTTTATTTTAATGCCATTATTAACATTTTGTTTGGTTTTGATTATTAATCCAACTCCTAGTGTAGCTTTAGGTATGATATTGGTTGCTGCTTGTCCCGGAGGAAATATTTCAAATTTCATAAGCGCCCTTGCTAAAGGGAATGTTGAACTTTCTGTGACCTTGACTGCAATATCCGATTTTTCAGCATTGATTATGACTCCATTAAATTTTGCCTTTTGGGGTGGACTTTATGCAAAAATATATTCTTCAAGTTCAGGACTTATAATACCGTTCGAAATTGATGCAATAGAGATGTTTCGTACAATGGTAATCTTATTAGGAATTCCTCTTACTATAGGGATGTTGTTTGCTTATAAATTCCCAAAAATCACAGCCAAGATAATTAAACCAATTAAAATATTATCCATAATTATTTTTGGCTCATATGTTGCCGGAGCTCTATTATTAAACTGGGGTCACTTTATTAAATATGTGCATTTAATATTCTTAATAGTTTTTATTCATAATGCTCTTGCATTAGCCACAGGTTACACCATGGCTTCTTTTTTTAAGCTAGGAACCAGGAACAAAAGGACAATTGCTATAGAAGTAGGTATTCAGAATTCAGGCTTAGCTTTAGTTTTAATATTCAATCCTAATTTATTTAATGGAATAGGAGGAATGGCATTTATTGCAGCATTCTGGGGTATTTGGCATATAGTTTCAGGTTTAGGGATAGCATATTTTTGGAGTAAAAGACTTCCAATTAATTAAGCAAATAAAATTTTTATGGGTACAAATCGAAATACAATTGAGAAATTCTCATTAGGGCATAAAATATTAAGATATTACGTTGACTTTTCTTTCAGAATTTTTTTTCGTACAAAATCGCATAATTACAATAAAGTTCCTCAAGATGAAATAATAATTTTTGCCTTAAATCATCAAAATACTTTAGTAGATGCTTTGGCATTATTAGCTACCGTTAAAAAACAACCTGTTTTTATGGCCAGAGCCGATATTTTTAATACAAAAATCATAAATAATATTCTTACCTTTTTAAAGATTCTGCCCATTTATCGTATTCGCGATGGTAAAGAAAGTCTCAGAAATAACGATGCAATCTTCCTAAAAACAGTTGATGTACTTAAAAATAAAAACGGACTTGTAATTTTACCTGAAGGCAGTCATCTAGGTATCAGGCGATTAAGAACTCTTAAAAAAGGTATTTCACGAATAGCTTTACAGGCAGAAGAATCAAATGACTACAAGCTGAATATTAAAATTATTCCTGTAGGTCTCGATTATAGTAACTACATAAATTTCAGAAGTAAATTGTTTGTATATTTTGGTGAGGCCATTAATGTCTCAGACTATTATGATGCTTATAAAGAAAATCCTCCTCGTGGAATGAATTTGTTACGTGAACGAGTAGAAGAAGAATTGAAGAAATATATAATTCATATTGGGAACGATGAATATTACAAAATGATCGATTTTCTTAGAAAGTTCTATCTCCCTGAATTAAATATAAATACAAGGAAACAGCCCGATACACTTTTTGCAGAACAGAAAATAATTGAAAAACTAAACCAATTTATTGAACAAAAACCTGATGAAGCAAATCAGTTAAAAGAAAAAATGGGGGATTTTGAATCATTATTGCAAAAACTAAACTTTAAGTTATGGGTTTTACAAAAATCCAAATATTCAATATTTGGTATGCTAATACAATCAATTTTCATGATTCTATTGTTCCCTATTTATTTAGTTGGAGTACTGATTAATTACATTCCATATAAGGTACCAGTAATGCTTACTAAAAAAGTAAAAGATCGTCAATTTTTGAGTTCATTCCGTTTTGTTATTGCAATACTCCTCTTCCCTTTATATTATTTTATTTTGGCAATAATTGGCTCACTAATTGTTGATAATACCTGGGTAGTTCTAATTTCTGTGCTTAGTTCATTAATAATAGGATTGTTTGCTTTTCATTATTATATAGAAATAAAGAAATTTTGGGCAAAAATACGCTATACCTATTTGTCAAGAATAAAAGACAAAAATCTTGAGGAGCTTAAATTGCTATACAGCCAAATAAGTGATTTTGGAAATAGATTTTTATAAAAAATCTATTTTTTATTTGTAAGAATATGCTTTTGCATACAAAATCATAAACGGAATTTCGCCAAAAGCAACGTGTGTTTTTTTATCAGTAATCAGAATAACATCAGAATTAATATTAGCAGCCTGACGTCTTAAAACAATTATTGCAGATCTTTCAAGAGATTTTGGTGTTGAATTTCCACTTTCATTTCCATCAACACGAGCTTCAATTTCAGTAATTTCAATTAATCCTTCAACATCAGCAGGATCATAGGTTACTTTAATTTTCCTGTAATCACCTACTTCACGAATCTCTGTCGGTTTTTCGTTAAGTACTTCAACTTTACCTGTTTTATATTCAATTTTATGAACTAATCTTTGATCCATTTTATTCACTTTAGTTTCACCCGGAAGAGAATAAAATAAATCGTTCATATGAATTTTCTTTACATTAACAAGCATTTTGGTGCCATTATGTTGATATAAGATGTCCGTTTTGGGAGCTTCTACTTCTTTTTGTAATTCATCAGTTTTAACAACTTCAGTATTTTCTGTTTTTGTACTGCTTGTATCTGATGGGTAAATAACTTGCGATTGTACATTTTTGCAATAAAACGCAAGCAATAAACCTGTAAAAAAGAATAATCGTGTCATATTAAACTATTTATTGAAATCATTAAATTTCGAAATACAAAAATACAAGATATAAAAAAAACTTAGGTATAGATTTAATTAAATTCTGAAATATTCATCAAAAAAAAGACTGTTCTTAAGAAAGAACAGTCTTTTGAGAGTTTTCACTAAAGTGAATTATTTTGCTAATTTGAATTTTTTAACAAAATCACCAACTGCTTGTGTTAAATTTGGTAAACCAATTTCTTGTAAATCATATCCAACGATAACTGTTGGTTTTTTAATTTTTACGATTCTATTTAAATCAATTGGAGTAGCAATAACAACTGTATCACAAGGTGTTTTTTCAATTGTAGCTTCAAGGTCTTTTATTTGTTGAGCACCATAACCCATTGCAGGAAGTAAAGTTCCGATGTTAGGATAAATTCTGAAAGTTTCAGCTAATTTACCAACAGCAAAAGGTCTTGGATCAACTAGTTCAGCAGCACCACATTTTCTTGCAGCAACAGTACCAGCACCAATTTTCATTTCACCATGAGTTAAGGTTGGTCCATCTTCAACAACTAATACTCTTTTACCTCTAACTAATTCAGGTTTATCAATAGTAAGTGGAGAAGCTCCATCAACTACAATAGCATTAGGATTAACTTTTGCAATATTCTCACGTACTGTTTGAATATCTTTAGCATCAGCAGAATCCATTTTGTTGATTACAACGTAATCAGCTAAACGTAAAGTTGCTTCACCTGGGTAATATGATAATTCGTGTCCTGGACGGTGTGGATCAACAACAGTAACCATTAAATCTGGTTTGTAGAATGGGAAGTCGTTATTACCACCATCCCAAAGAATAACATCGCAACCATCAGGATCATTTTCTGCTGCACGAACAATAGCTTCGTAATCAACACCTGCATAAATTACGTTACCACGAACAACATGTGGTTCGTATTCTTCCATTTCTTCAATTGTACATTTGTGTTTAGCTAAATCTTCAACTTTTGCAAATCGTTGAACTTTTTGAGCAACTAAATCACCATAAGGCATTGGGTGACGAATAGCTACAACTTTTAAACCTTGTGCCATTAATAACTCAATAATTCTTCTTGATGTTTGTGATTTACCACAACCTGTTCTAACTGCACCAACTGCAATAACAGGTTTTGTGCTTTTGATCATTGTTTTACCTGGACCTAATAAAACAAAGTTAGCACCTGTTGCATTAACTAATGCGCTTATGTTCATTACTACCTGGTAAGGTACATCGCTGTATGAAAATACACAGTCTTCTACCTGAAGTTCAGTAATTAAACGAGGCAATTCACTCTGAGCGTAAATTGGAATACCTGCAGGATATAATTTACCTGCTAATTCAGCAGGGTATTTTCTACCGTCGATATCAGGAATTTGAGCAGCAGTAAAAGCTACAACGTTATAATCTGAATTATCTCTATAGTATGTATTAAAATTGTGGAAATCTCTTCCAGCGGCACCGATAATGAGTACATTTTTCTTAGCCATAAATTCCTCCTTTTTTATTAATTATTAATTTTATAGTGCAACAAAGTTAATTTTTATACAGAAAAATCATAATTGTTAATGAACTAAGTTTTACTTCTCAAAACTAAAAAACGAGCTAATGGTATTAGAATTAAGGCATTCAGTGAGTTTATGCAAAAATATGTTAAGAAACATGGATGAATGATTGAGTTTTTATTATTGATTTAAACTTTAAGATAAAAACAACTTTTAACTTAGTATTAAAATCCTCTTGTTCTCTCAGAAAAATTAAATATATTTACGTACATCCAATAAAAATGAACTTTTTAGCACACATATATCTTTCCGGTGATGATGATCAAATTAAAATTGGCAATTTTATTGGTGATTATGTAAAAGGAAGTGCATATGGGATGTATCCTGACAATATTCAAAGAGGCATTCGTTTACATCGCAGTATCGACTCATTTACTGACAGAAACAGGACTGTAGTTAAAGCGAAAGAGTTATTTTACATTCAGTATCATAAATATGCTGGTATTGTAATCGATATTATTTACGACCACTTTCTAGCTGCAAACTGGCAAAGATTTTCAAAAACTCCTCTTGAAATTTATACTAAAAATTTTTATGATCTTATGTTAAAGTATGAATTTATGATGCCAACAGAAGTTCAGACATTTATACCAAAACTTATTGAAAACAACCGGTTATACTCATATCGTACTATTAATGGTATTGAATCTGTCTTAAGTACAATGTCAAAATTTACTTCGCTTCCCGATTACTCAGAATTTGCTATACTTACATTAAAAGAAAATTACTCCTTTTTGGAAGAGAATTTCTTTACTTTTTTTGCAGAAATTATATTCCATATGAATACTGTTCATAATATTGATTATTCGAATTCATAAAGCCCCATTTACGAATATCTGTTTTTTAATTTTAAAATTCACTCTATACTATATTTGTTAAAAAATTGACTTCCACACTTATGAGTTTTATTAATAAATTAAAGGGGAAAGCAAAGAAACTGAAAAACGAGATTATTGCAATCTCTCTAGCATTTAATGATAAAAGGACTCCCTTATTTACAAAAATAATTATTGGATTAACAATAAGCTATGCTTTAAGTCCTATTGATTTAATCCCCGATTTTATTCCAATTATTGGATATCTTGATGATCTAATAATTTTACCTTTAATGATTACATTGTCAATTAAGCTAATACCAAGTGAAGTAATGATTGATTGCAGAATGCGATCACAAAATGAATCTAAGTTGAATAAAAAGATTGGGTTAATATCAGCAATATTTATTATTTTAATATGGATTGGTCTTTTAGGTTTAATTATCTTCAAAATCTTTTAGAGTTGCGTGTTTATTAAAATTAAAAAAAGATTTGAAAAATAAAATAGAATTTTTGTTTATCGTAATAGTTCTAATCTACTTGCATCAAGCCTTAAGAGAATAAATAATAAAATAGTAAATGCCCATAACGATGAACCACCATAGCTAAAAAAAGGTAATGGGATTCCAATAACAGGCATTAATCCAATTGTCATTCCAATATTTATCATCACATGAAAAAATAAAACACTTACAACACCATACCCATACATTCGGCTAAAAGAAGAGCGCTGACGTTCTGCAATTAAGACTAAACGTAATAATAAAGCTACAAAAAGCGAAATAACAAAGAATGTTCCTAAAAACCCCCATTCTTCGCCAATTGTACAAAAAATAAAATCGGTACTTTGTTCAGGTACAAAATCGAATTTTGTTTGTGTACCACCCAGAAATCCTTTTCCTGCAAATCCTCCAGAACCAATTGCAATTTTCGATTGATTCACATTATACCCAATTCCTAAAGGATCTGACTCTAACCCAAGCAATGTATTAATTCTTTTTTGCTGATGTTTTTCGAGAATATTATGAAAAACATAATCAACAGAAAATGTAAAAACAATCGATCCATATAAAAAAAGCAAGAGAACAAAAACATGTTTAATCTTATGCTTAATGGCAAAAACTACATAAATGATACTTGAAACCCCTAATGAAACGAGAAAAATATAAACTTTCGAAATCTTTAATCCTAAGAAATAGTTGAGCCCAAGAAACAATGCTGTAGATAGCAAATAAACCAACAGTGCAATAGCAAATTGTTTACCCTTGCGATTTATAATCCAAAATATTGCTAAAGCAACAAATACAGATAGTATAATAATTGTTAATTTTTCAAAAACCAAAGCAAGTATAAAGAGTATTATTACTAATAATCCCAAAAAGAAAATACTTCCAGATAATCCCTCGCGAAATAAGACAATAGCAAAAGCAAAATACACTAAAGCAGAACCAGTATCATTCTGCATAAGAATTAATATTGCAGGAAGAAATATAATTCCTGCAATTCTGACATATGATTTTACAGTATTTATTTGCACATTGAAGGAGCTGACATAACGGGCTAGAGCCAAAGCTGTCGCAATTTTTGCAAATTCAGAGGGTTGAATCCTTATATTTCCTATTTCGAACCATGATGTTGCACCATGAACTTTTGTACCTAAAACTAATACAGCTAATAAGATTAAAATCATTCCACCATAAATGACATAAGCAAAAAAGGTGTAAAAATTTATATCAATAGTAAAAACAATAAATATGAGAATAAAGGCTGCAAAAATCCATATTAATTGTTTCCCATAGCGTTGCGAAAAGTCAAAGATACTTTGATGGTCATCGTTATATACGGCAGCATAAATATTTATCCACCCAAGAAAAACGAGTAAGAGATAAATAAAAACTGTTGTCCAGTCGATGTTATTCCAAATGTTGACTTTTCTTTGCATTTTTATTAATTAAATCACAGTTTAAGATATATTCTTCCCAATAAGGTTGTGAAATTGAATCATTTAGATATTTTTCAATCATTAATTTTGCCAAAGGAGCCGCCCACGTTCCACCAAATCCACCGTTCTCAATATAAACTGAAATTGCAATCTGTGGATTTTCTTTTGGAGCAAATGCAATAAAAATAGAATGATCTTCGCCATGAGGATTTTGAGCAGTACCAGTTTTTCCACAAACTATAATATTTTGAATTTGTGCGGTTCTTGCAGTACTTCCACTTCCTGGTTCTCCATTAACAGCTAATTCCATTCCGTGTATTACAGGACCAAAATATACAGAATCAATAGTAGTATAATTCTTTTTATAAAACTTTTGATCAAGTTTGTTATTCCCTTCAATTTCTTTAACAATATGAGGAATATAATAAAAGCCTCTATTGGCAACTGTAGCTGTCATGTTCGCCATTTGCAGTGGAGTAGTTCCAAGCTCACCCTGTCCAATTGCCAATGAAATTATATTTAACGATCTCCAGTTTTCAGTACGGTAAATTTTATCATAATATTCTTTAGTTGGTATCAAACCTTTTAATTCGGAAGTAATATCACTATTTAATGGTTGACCAAATCCAAAAGACATAACATGATTTCTCCAACTATCATAAGCCATTCGAACAGAAGGGTAGTTTCTATTATCAAGAATATTACGAAATACGTTGCAATAATATGTATTACATGAAATTTGAATAGATTGTGATAAATTTAATGGTGAATTATGAATATGGCATCCTAGTCTGAAATTTCCTGCATAGTATCCTCCCTGACAACCGTAAGTTGTATATTGACTAGTTACTCCTTCTTTTTGTCCAATTAAAGCATTTATAATTTTAAATGTTGAACCTGGAGGATATTGAGCCATAGTAGCTCTGTTAAAAAGTGGTTTAAGAGAGTCTACATTTAATTTATAATAATTATCGGCTCGAGAACGACCAACTAGAAGCTCAGGATTATATCCCGGCGATGATACTAAAGCTAAAATTTCTCCTGTTGAAGGTTCAATAGCTACAATACTTCCAATTTTATTCTGCATTAATTTCTCACCATATTTTTGCAGATTTATATCAATTGTCGAAATAATATTTGATCCAACTTCTGCTCTAACATCGAATTTACCGCTGTTAAACGAACCCTTTATCCTATTATGAACATCAACCATATAAATGTTAACACCTTTTTTCCCTCGTAAAAATTCTTCATACGACTGCTCTAACCCACTAACACCAATATAATCACCCTGAATATAATAGCTATTGTTTTCAATTATTTTATCATTTACCTCACCAACATATCCAATAACATGCGATGCATTTTGGTAAGTATATTTTCTCAATGTTCTTGGTTGAACAAAAAACCCGGGGAACTTGAACATTACTTCTTGCAACTGAGCATACGCGAGTGAAGAAACCTGTTTTAAAAATATGGATGGTTTGTATAAAGAATATGCTCTTGCTAGTTTAATAGTTTCATCGATATATTCTTTTGTAATTTCAAGTATAGAGCAGAATTCACTAGTATCAAAAGGTGCTAATTGTAATGGATTAACCATTATATCGTAAGTTGCTTCGTTGTATACAATCAGGTTCCCATTTCTGTCATAAATTAAACCTCTTGCAGGATATTGAGTTTCGTATCTCAAAACATTATTACTTGCAGTAAGTTTATATGAACTATCAACGACCTGTAATATAAATAATCTTACAATGTAGATCAAACCTACAAGAATAATTAGAAAACGTATTATATTTTTTCTACCGGCAAATGAATCCACAACTATAATCTGATTTATTAAAAACTATCTTCTTTTTTCTTTTCGATAAAAGTATTGTCCAATAATAATCATAGTTAAACTAAAAATTGAACTTAATATTACTCTTAATAATGTTGAGAAAAAATCGGAAAACCTAAATACTTCAATATAAAACAAAAAAGCATGATGAGCTATAACTAGAATAACAGCATATTTAAGGAACCAATTTATACCATAATATTTAACTGTTGGAAATGTTTCTGATTCATACCCTTCGCGTGGAGCAATAATTTTCAGAATAAATGGTCTTAAGAAAGCCAGAAATACAGTAGCAGATGTATGCATGCCTATTGTATTGGAAAACAGATCAATAGAAAACCCAAGAAAAAAACCAACAACCAATAATAGCCATTTTGGTGTATTAAACGGAAGAATTAAAATAAAAAGAATGTATATATAAGGATTAATATATCCACCTAACTGAATGTTATTAAAAAGAAATATCTGTAATGCAACAAGAACTACAAAATTTATTATATAACGTGGAATAGCTTTCATCTTTCTATTGGGTTTGTTCTTCTAATTCAATTTTTTCTTTCTGAAGCAAATCACGAACAACATATACGTTTTTCAATTTTTTAAAATCAACCGATAGTTTCACTTTTATTTCATAAAAACTACCTGTTTTTTCTTCAAAATCGCTAATATATCCAATAACTATTCCTTCGGGATATATTGATGAAAATCCACTTGTGATAATTGTGTCACCAATTTGAACATCAGCATGTAATGGGATTTCTTTTAATGTAGCGTACCGATAGTTTGTTCCATCCCAACTTAATGAACCAAAAAAATCATTTTTCTTAATTTTTGAACTTATTTTAAAATCAAAATTCAGCAATGATATTACTGTTGAGTAGTTACGAGAAACACCTTTGACAATTCCAACAACGCCATCTTGTGAAATAATTGCCATTTCAGGTTTTATTCCACTGGCATAACCTTTATTCAAGGTTAAGAAATTATGTTTTTTCGATATTGAATTATTAACTACCTGAGCAGTTATATAGGTATATTGTTGATTTGTTAACGAATCAACAATGTTCCCATAAATATCTCTGTTCTTATTAATACTTGATTCAAGTAAGTTCAACAAACGGATATTTTCTTCGGCTAGTTTCTTATTTTCTTCTTCAAGTGATAAATATTGCTTAACATTTGAAATACGGGAATAATATCTACCCGAGAATTGCCTTGAAAAATTTACAACACTAGATTGTTGATAATTATTATTATTTACTAATAAGATAAAAGAAAAAACTTCGATAAGTATAAATAAAAGAAGAAAATGAATACGTAATAAAAAATCAAAAAAACTTCTCATAATACTTCAACTTATCGAAAATAAAAATTATCTCATTAAGAATGTAAATTTATCAACATTTTTAAGTGCAATACCAGTTCCTCTTGCAACAGCATGTAAAGGATCTTCAGCTACTCTAAAGGTAATACCAATTTTATCGGTAAGTCTTTTGTCTAATCCACGCATTAAAGCACCACCACCTGCAAGATAAACACCTTCGTTAACGATATCAGCATAAAGTTCAGGAGGAGTTTGTTCAAGAACTCCCAAAATTGCTGTTTCCACTTTCGAAAATGATTTATCAAGGCAATGTGAAATTTCCTGATATGAAACAGGTATTTCAACAGGCATTGCTGTCATTAGATTTGGACCGCGAACGATATAATCTTCTGGTGGAGATTCAAGTTCAGGTAAACATGAACCCACATTTATTTTAATGTCTTCGGCAGTACGTTCGCCAACTTTAATATTGTGTTGATGACGCATATAAGCCTGTATATCAGCAGTAAATGCATCACCGGCAATACGAATAGATTTATTACAAACTATTCCACCTAATGCAATAACGGCAACCTCTGTAGTACCACCACCAATATCAACAACCATGCTTCCTTTAGGAGCTTCAACATCGAGTCCAATACCGATTGCAGCAGCCATAGGCTCGTATATCATGTAAACATCACGTCCTCCGGCATGTTCAGATGAATCACGAACGGCTCTCATTTCTACTTCGGTACTTCCCGATGGAATACATACAACCATTCTTAATGATGGTGCAAACAATTGAGGTTTGCTATTTATCATTTTTATCATTCCTCTAATCATAAGTTCTGCAGCATTAAAATCTGCAATAACACCATCTTTTAAAGGTCTGATAGTACGAATATTAACGTGAGTTTTACCATGCATCTGACGTGCCTGATTTCCTATTGCTATCAGCTTACCTGTAAGCTGATCAACAGCAACTATTGATGGTTCATCAACGACAATCTTGTCGTTATGAATTATAATGGTATTAGCTGTTCCCAAATCAATGGCTAATTCCTGTGTGAAAAATGAAAACAATCCCATTCTGATCTATTATTAAGTTATTTATTATTAATGTTTAAAATGTCGTGTTCCTGTTAATACCATTGAAATATTATGCAAATCACAATAATCAATAGAATCTTTATCTTTTACTGATCCCCCGGGCTGAATTACTGAAACAATTCCTGCATTATCTGCAATCTCAACACAATCGGCAAATGGAAAAAATGCATCAGATGCCATTACAGCTCCTTTTAGATCAAATCCAAACTGATTTGCTTTGTCAATTGCCTGTTTTAATGCATCAACACGAGATGTTTGCCCAACTCCACTAGCACACAATTGTTTATTCTTTGCTAAAATAATTGTGTTTGATTTTGAATGTTTAACCAGTTTATTAGCAAATATCAAATCAACAATTTCTTCTTTTGTAGGATTTTTCTTTGTTGAAACATTCAAATCTTTTTCAGTTTCCATTTTAATATCCCTATCTTGAATCAATGCCCCATTAAGTAACGATCTGAACTGAGTTTCAGGGAATTTATGCAATTTCTGAATAAGTATAATTCTGTTTTTCTTTTCTTTTAAAATTTCAAGCGCTTCAGCATGATATGAAGGAGCAATAATTACTTCAAAAAATAATTTATTAATCTCTTCAGCTGTAGTTTTATCAATTTGCTTATTTGTAATAAGAATGCCACCAAAAGCTGATATTGGGTCACCTGCTAATGCTCCCAGCCATGCTTCTGTAAGATTTTCACGTGAGGCTAATCCGCATGCATTATTGTGTTTTAAAATGGCAAATGTAGTTTCTGTAAACTCAGAAATGAGTTGAACCGCTGCTTCAATATCAAGTAAATTATTATAAGAAATTTGTTTACCATGCAATTGATCAAAAACTTCGGTTAAATTACCAAAGAAAAATCCCTTTTGATGTGGATTTTCTCCATATCGTAATTCTTCTCCATGAATTATACTTTGTTTAAATACCGGTTTTTTAAAATCCTTATTAAAATAATTAAATATTGCAGTATCATAGCGTGATGAAACATTAAACGCTTCGAGAGCAAATTTCTTTCTATCGTTTAAATCTGTTTTACCTTGTTTTAACTCAAGTAGATCAATAAATTCCAAATACATATCTTTTGATGGAACAATAAGTGTATCGTTAAAATTTTTTGCTGTTGCACGAATTAATGAAATTCCTCCAATGTCAATTTTTTCAATTATATCTTGTTCATTGGCTCCTGATGCAACAGTTGCTTCAAAAGGGTACAAATCAACAATAACTAAATCAATTTCAGGGATTTGATATTCTTGAATTTGTTTTTTATCAAATTCGTTATTTCTTCGGGAAAGTATTCCACCAAAAATTTTAGGATGTAAAGTTTTAACGCGGCCACCTAATATTGAGGGGTAATTGGTAACATCTTCAACAGCTGTAACGGGAATTCCTAATTTTTCAATAAAGTCTTTTGTTCCACCAGTTGAAAATAATTTAACTTGTAATTTATTTAGATTTTTTATTATGGATTCTAAATTTGTTTTGTCATAAACCGATATAAGCGCTGATTTTATTTGCTTTAATTCACTCATTTATGCATACTTGTTTATTTTCTTCTATAATTATTTTAATCCTGTCAAAATTAATTTGTTTTATCGATAAGTCGTTAACTATTATAAGATTTTATTGGAGAAACTTAAATTTTTATAATTGTTCGAAAATATAAATAATACATCAAAAAAAAAATTAGGTTGTGTATATTTGTTAAAAATATTTTATACCCAAAAAATGAGCATATTAAATCTGATAAAAGAAAGTTTTTTGTTTGCCATTAATGCATTAAAAGTTAATCGATTAAGAACTATACTAACCCTTTTGGGTATAACTATTGGAATTTTTGCAATCATCTCAGTTTTTACAATACTCGATTCATTAGAAAATACTATTCGTAATAGTTTCTCATCATTAGGCGACGATATTGTATATGTTCAAAAGTGGCCATGGACTCCACCTCCAGGAGGAGAATATGAGTGGTGGGAATATTTAAAACGACCAGTTCCATCTATTAAAGAGTTTGAACAAATAAAAAAACGTTCAGAAAAAGCAGAAGCAGCAAATTTTGCAGTATCTACATTACGCAGTGTGAAGTATAAAAACAAAACAGCCGAGAATGTAATAATTTGGGCAAACTCACACGAATTTGAAAAACTCAGATCATTTGAACTAGCTAAGGGGCGTTATTTTACTCCATTTGAATCGACAGCCGGCAAAAACATTTGTTTGATTGGTTACGAAGTGGCTACGAATTTATTTAAGGGAATAGATCCTATTGGGAAAGAGATAAAAATTCAAGGACGAAAATTAACTGTTATTGGAGTAATCCAAAAAGAAGGAAAAGACATTCTGGGAGGAGGAGGATCTCTCGACGAAATGGTTGTTATTCCTGTTATTTATGCAAAGAACCTAATGGACATAAAAAGCGAAAATGTTAATCCGATGATAATGGTAAAAGCTAAACCAGGAGTAACGATTTCGGAATTAAACGATGAATTAAAAAGTATAATTCGATCAACACGAACTCTAAATCCAAAAGAAAAAGACGATTTTGCCATAAATCAATCAAGTATGATTACATCGAGCCTCGATCAGATTTTTGCTGTTATAAACTTTGCAGGATGGTTAATCGGTGGGTTTTCAATTCTTGTTGGTGGATTTGGTATTGCAAATATAATGTTTGTTTCTGTTAAAGAGCGTACGAATATTATTGGTATTCAAAAAGCATTAGGTGCCAAAAAGTCTTTTATATTATTTCAGTTTTTATTTGAATCGGTATTGTTATCACTTGTAGGAGGTTCTATTGGATTACTTATGATATTTTTTGGAAGTTTATATGCAAATACTAAAACAGAGCTTGATATTGTTCTCACCTTTGGGAATATAATTTTAGGATTATCAATTTCGGCTGTTATTGGAATTATTTCAGGTTATGCTCCTGCCCGAACGGCTGCTAAATTAAATCCTGTTGAAGCCATAAACACAACTTTCTAAATAATTGGGTAATCATGTTAAAATCAAGTTAAAAAATCGCTATTTAAAGATTATTTAAAGTTGATTTGTATATTTGTAAAAAATTATAAAAATATTAACCTATTAAAAATCATTATCCTATGTTTAAAAAAATATTTGGAGTTTTAGCAATTGCTGTTTTACTATATTCTTGTGGAACAAAACAAACAGAATCTACTGTTGAAAAAGTAAATGTTGAAACTTTAATGGCAAGTATCGATAATTATATTGATAAAGATGTTGTTGTTTCTGGTACAGTTAGTCATGTTTGCGCTCATGGTGGCAAACGATTGTTTTTAATTGCTGAAAATCCTGATCTCGCTATAAAAGTAATTCCAACCGAAGAACTTGGAGTATTTAATAAAGATGTTGAGGGAAGTTCTGTAAATATTTATGGAAAAGTTAAAGAACTTAGGATTGACGATGCTTATATTGCGAATATGGAAACAGAAATGAAAGAAGGAGTTGAATCTGAAGCTGCACATACTCATGATGGAGAACATAACATAGAACATAAAACTGTTGAACTAGATAGTGCACAAATTCAAAAAATTACTGATTTGAGAAGTGAGGTTGCCGAATCAGGTAAAGGATACATTTCACAATACTGGATTGAATGTAATAAAATTGAAACAGTTGAAATTCCTGCTGAAGAAACTGTTAATGAAGTTTCAGAAGAAATTGAAACAGAAGAAAAAACAGTAGAAGCTGAAAAATAAAATTCAAAATTTATACTTTTAGTCCGGGAAACAAAAAATGTTTTTCGGACTTTTTTTTAAATAGAGAACCAATGAAAATAAGAAAATTAAACAGAGATCTGCATCGCGATTTAGGATATATCTTTTTTGCAATGACAGTAATATACGGACTTTCGGGGATTGCATTAAATCATATTGATGACTGGAATCCAAATTATATTATTCGAAGTAAAGAGATTTCTGCAACTATTTCAACTGTTGATTTTAAAAGCTTGAAACGCGAAAATGTTATTTCCTTGTTAAATGAAGTTGCTCCAGGCGAAAAATATAAAAACCACTATTTTCCTGAAGAAGGAACACTAAAAATTTTTATTAAAGACGGAAGTATTCAACTCGATACCCAAACAGGACAAGGAAAACTTGAAACATCGAAGCGAAGAGCAATCTTTCATCAGTTCAATTACCTGCATTACAATCCACGAAAATGGTGGACAATTGTTTCCGATATTTTTGCTGGTTCACTCATACTATTAGCATTTACGGGTTTGTTTGTGCTAAAAGGTAAAAATGGAATAACCGGCAGAGGTGCATGGTTAACATCTGTTGGAATAATTGTTCCTTTAATTTTTTTGCTACTTTATTATTGGAATGTTTTTTAATTTTAAAATATTGCAAAGAAAGCTCGTCCAATCATAAAATAAATAAAAATACCAATTATATCATTCGAAGTAGTTATAAATGGTCCGGTTGCCAACGCTGGGTCAATCTTTATTCTATGTAACAGCAATGGAATAATTGTACCAAACATTGATGCAAAAATAATAATAGAGAATAAGGCTACACTCACTGTCATTGTTAATGCAAACGAATCACTAAAAAAATAATTAAACATAAATAAAACAGTAGAAAGAATTATTGCATTTAATCCGGAAACCGAGAGTTCTTTAAAAAGTTTTTTAGTAATGCTTTCTAATCCAAGTGAATTACTGGCAATAGCTTGTACAATAATTGAAGAAGACTGAACCCCTGCATTACCTCCCATTGCCGCAATTAATGGAATAAAGAATGCCAATTGAGGAAACATTCCTAAATCCACTTCATAATTTCCAATTACTTTTGATCCGAGAATTTCTCCAAACAAACCTATAAATAACCATGGAATACGTGCACGTGTTAATAACCAGGCACTATCGGTATGCTCAACATCGGTTGTTATACCAGATGCTAATTGATAATCGCGTTCAGCCTCTTCACGCATAACATCCACCACATCATCAATTGTAATTCTTCCCAGCAATCTTCCTAAAGCATCAACAACAGGTAAAGCTACAAGGTTATATTTCTCCATTATATTTGCTACTTCTTCCGATTTGGTGTCGGTTTTAACTGATATGATATCGGTATTTAAAATATTTTTTATACTTGCATTTGTAGATGCAAGCAACATTCTTTTTAAAGATAATGTTCCTTTTAAAATATTATTATCATCAATCACATAAACATAATATACCTCATCCATTTCGGCTGCTTGCTTTCTCATTTCTCTCAAACAGGTTGGCATAGTCCAGTTTTCATTCACTGTAATAAGCTCTTTTGCCATTAACCCTCCGGCAGTATCTTCGTCATAATTTAGAAGATCAACAATATCTCCGGCTTGATCAAGGTCTTCAATAAAAGAAATTACTTCTTCTTGTTTTTCGTCTGAAAACTCACCAATCACATCAGCAGCATCATCGGAATC
>Ga0154355_1135_pt3 | contig 18788 bp, 20 predicted proteins | sample RifGroA2_FD_115883 | JGI IMG/M metagenome (GOLD analysis project Ga0154355, IMG submission 115883) | Bacteroidetes bacterium GWA2_31_9b
TAGATGTTCGTCAGCTTCAAAAAAATCTGGATGCTTCAGTTTTTGTAAAATCAACCAAATATATAACAAGAGAAGAGGCAGCCAACGAGTTAAAAGATGAACTAGGCGAGGATTTTATTGAATTTCTTGGATATAATCCACTCCTTGCATCTATTGAAGTTCACTTATATGCCGATTATGCAAACTCCGACAGCATTCTTGTAATTGAAAATCATTTTAAACAATTCGAACAGATTAAAGAAGTTTTTTATCAAAAATCACTTGTAAATCTTGTAAACGAGAATGTTAAAAAAATTAGTCTTATCATATTAACATTTAGTGGATTGTTATTTTTAATTGCAATTGCACTAATAAATAATACCATTCGATTGTCTGTTTATTCAAAGCGATTTATTATCAATACCATGCAATTGGTTGGTGCAACCAGAGGATTTATTCGACGACCATTTTTATACCGAAGTGCTTTGCATGGAATTATTGCAGCTATTTTTGCTATAGGTTTACTTGTTGGTGTAATGTATTTTGCCCAAAAGGAATTTAATGAAATTATCAGTTTTCAGGATATTGAGATTGTTGGGTTTTTGTTTTTCTGTGTCTTGATAATAGGTATTGTTATAAACTGGATTTCAACTTTCTTTGCTGTATCAAAATTTTTACGAATGAATGTGGATAAACTTTATTACTAATCAAAAATAAAATTACGATGTCAAAAAAAATTACCACTGAAGAAAAAAAACTTGACTTTGCTCTTGGAAAAGAAAACTATATCTTATTAGCTATTGGTTTTGCAATTATTATTTTTGGTTTTTTGCTCATGATCGGAGGTAAAGCCGAAAACCCAAATGAGTTTAATAAAGATATTTTTAGCTTTAGACGAATAACTCTTGCCCCTATTATTATATTGTTTGGCTTCGTTTTCGAGATTTATGCCATTATGAAAAAACCTAAAGATTCAAAAGAAGAATAATCCTTAAAAAATTAAATTATGAATTGGTTAGAAGCACTAATCCTTGGAATAATTCAAGGATTAACCGAGTTTTTACCTGTTAGTAGTAGCGGGCATTTAGAGTTAGGAAAACATATTCTGGGTGTTGAGTTTTCTGAAAATCTAACATTTACTATTGTTGTACATGGAGCAACTGTATTAAGTACAATTATCGTTTTTTGGAAAACAATTATTGAACTATTTCATGATTTTTTTCAATTCAAATGGAATGATTCAACAAAATATGTAGTTAAAATATTTATCTCGATGATTCCGGTCTTAATTATTGGTTTACTCTTCGAAGAACAAATTGAAAGCATGTTTACAGGGAATATTTTATTTGTTGGAATCATGTTATTAGTTACAGCTCTTTTGCTTGCATTTACATATTATGCAAAAGATAAACAAAAAGATATTTCGTATAAAGATTCCCTAATTATTGGTATTGCACAGGCTATTGCTGTTATTCCAGGCATTTCGCGCTCAGGTGCAACAATTGCAACAGGTTTGTATTTAGGGAATAAAAAAGAACATATTGCCAAGTTTTCATTCCTCATGGTATTGATACCAATTATTGGAGCGAATTTAAAAAGCTTAATGGATGCTGATTTTTCTCAGTCATCAACAATTTCTGTTACTCCATTAATCATTGGCTTTATCGCTGCTTTTGTTACCGGGTTATTGGCTTGCCGTTGGATGATAAATATCGTTAAACGAGGAAAACTAATTTATTTTGCAATCTATTGTTTTATTATTGGATCGATTGCTATTATTTTTTCATTTTAATTTATCCGAGAAAATATGAATTTTGTGATAGGTAGTGCTGAAGAATTTAAAACGGGAACGATTATTCCTATCTATAAACCCTACGATTGGACTTCATTTGACGTAGTTCGAAAAGTAAAAAATCTAATTATAAAAAAATTAAGAGAAAAATCAGACGAAAAAATAAAACTAAAAGTTGGTCATGCCGGTACGCTCGATCCTCTGGCTGAAGGATTGGTTTTGGTTTGTACCGGAAAGGCCACAAAAAAAATTCAGGAATTACAAGATGCTCCAAAAGAATATATTACAACTATAGTACTTGGAAAAACAACCCCTTCATTTGATCTTGAAACTCAATACGATCAGGAATTTCCTATTAGCCATATCACCGAAAAATTTGTTCAGGATTCTCTAATCCATTTTTTAGGCGAGCAGGAACAAATGCCTCCTGTATATTCTGCAAAAAACATAAATGGAAAAAGAGCATACAGTTTTGCACATAAAGGTGAAGATGTTGAAATGAGACCACATAATATTACAATTTTCGAAATAGAGCTTTTACGTTTTACTCTACCAGAAATTGAAATTAGAATTGTTTGCAGTAAAGGAACTTACATTCGTTCACTGGCTCATGATATTGGCAAATCATTAAATAGTGGAGGACATCTTGTAAAACTCATAAGAACCCGTATTGGTAACTATAATACAGATTTTTCGGTTACTTTGAATGATTTTGAAAAAATTTTATCAACTTTGTAACCTATTGAATATTGCTGCGTATAAGCAGGTCATCGACATATAAACTATAAAACCTTTTGAATCAATGAAATTATCTCAATTTAAGTTTAATTTACCAAAAGAACTTATTGCAAAATATCCTTCTGAAAACCGAGATGAATCCAGATTATTAGTAGTACATAAAAGTACTGGTGAAATAGAGCATAAAATCTTTAAAGATATTGCTGACTATTTTAACGATCAGGATGTTATGGTTTTTAATAACACAAAAGTTTTTCCTGCACGTTTGTATGGAAACAAAGAAAAAACAGGAGCTAAAATAGAAGTATTCCTATTACGTGAGTTAAACCGTGATCAACGATTATGGGATGTTTTAGTTGACCCTGCTCGTAAAATTCGTATTGGAAATAAATTATATTTTGGCGAAGATGATAGTCTTGTTGCCGAAGTAATTGATAATACAACATCGCGCGGAAGAACATTACGTTTTCTTTTTGATGGTACATACGAAGAGTTTAAAAAAACTTTGTATGATTTAGGAGAAACACCTTTACCTCGTTTTATTAATCGTGATGTAACTCCAGAAGATAAAGACCGATACCAAACAATTTATGCAAAACATGAAGGTGCTGTTGCAGCCCCAACTGCCGGTCTTCATTTTAGCCGTGAGTTACTTAAGCGGTTGGAAATTAAAGGCTTGAGTTTTGCAGAAATTACATTGCATGTTGGCTTAGGTAATTTCAGAACTGTTGATGTTGAAGATCTTACCAAACATAAAATGGATTCAGAAAAGATTTATATTTCTGAAGAAGCTGTTAAAAAGGTTAATGATGCTAAAGATAAAAAGAAAAATGTTATTGCTGTTGGAACAACAGTTTTAAGAACATTAGAATCATCGGTTTCAACCACCGGCCTTCTGAAACCATATGACGGATGGACAAATAAATTTATTTTCCCTCCTTACGAAGTTCAGGTTCCAAATATGATGATTTCAAACTTTCATTTACCATTATCAACTTTATTAATGATGGTTTGTGCTTTTGGTGGATTTGACCCAATTATGAATGCGTACAAAATTGCAATTAAAGAAAAATATAATTTTGGTACTTATGGCGATGCCATGTTAATACTGTAATAAAATATTTGAATAAATAAAAGGGTTAACTTTTCAGGTTAGCCCTTTTTTAGCAATATGCCGAAGGATGATCAGGGTTTACCAACTCACGATATTTAGCAACTACTTTCTTAAAATCTTCCCAAACAGGTCTTTTTAATTGCTCATTTCGTAATAATGCCGAAGGGTGAAACGTTGGCATAACAAGGCGGTTATTCCAATCTAACCATTCACCTCTTAGCTTAGTTATTTTTGCTTCAGGGTCGATTAACCCTTTAAGAGCTGTTGCTCCAAGTAATACTATTATTTTTGGATCGATTATTTCAATTTGTTTGTAAAGATAAGGAATACACAATGTCCGTTCTTCGGGCAATGGATCTCTGTTTTCAGGAGGCCTGCATTTAACAATGTTTGCTATAAAAACATGCTCTAAACGATTAAAACCGCAAACACCAAGAATTTTATCGAGTAGCTCGCCCGATTTTCCTACAAATGGTCGACCCAATTGATCTTCATAATAGCCAGGACCTTCGCCAATACACATGATCTTTGCATTTCTGTTGCCTTCGCCAAAAACTACATGTGTTCTTGTCTTACTAAGATTACATAACATGCAAGATTCTGTTTCACATTTCAGTTGCTCAAATAAGTCCATTGAAAAAAAAATTAATTCATTACATTTTGAGGATTTTCATCCATCCATTTTTTAATATTTTCGATTACAATTCTACCTCTTAACTCTATTGCCTCTTGAGTAGCATAACCAATATGGGGCAATAGTATAACATTGGGCAAATCAAATAACAAATAATTTTTATCGAGTGGAGGTTCTTTTTCATAAACATCAAGTGCTGCGCCAGCAATTTTCTTATTCATTAATGCTTCATACAGATCATTGTAATTAACAATTTGTCCTCGGGCTGTATTTATTAATATTGCAGAAGGCTTTAAAAGATCTAGCTCCTTTTTACCAATACGGTTTTTTGTTTCGTTCGTTAAAGGAACATGAACAGAAATAATATCGCTTCTACGAAGCAACTCATCAAGCTCAACAAATTCAACATCTTTGTTGATTTTTTTTGTTCGGTTATAAACAAGTACTTTGCATCCGAAAGCATTCGTCAGTTTTGCAACCTCAGCACCTATTTGACCAAAGCCAATAATGCCAAACGTTTTTCCATACAATTCTGCTCCAAGAAAACCTTCTCTGGTTTTTCCTGAACGAGTTTGATTATCGGCCCATATAATTTTTCGTAATAAGCTTATTGCCATTCCAATCGTCAATTCGGCAACTGCATGAGTGGAATAACCTGCTGCATTTGAAACAACAATATTTTTCCTTTTACAGCTTTCCATTGAAATATGATCAACTCCTGCGAAAGCAACAGAAATCATTTTAAGATTTGGGCATTGATCGATTACTTGTGCTGATAAAGGGAGATTACTTAGAATTAAAATATCTGCATCATGAGTTTTTTGAATAATCTCGGTTTCACTTTCGGGGAGATTGTTGTAAACTATTAACTCGTGATTACTATTCTTGAAATATTTAATCAGAGATTCGAGTTCTTTTGATTGAATTCCTATAGGTTCAAGTAAAACTATTTTCATCTCGGAGGTGTAATTAATGTGAGAATAAAAATAGATAAAATATGTTTCAAGAAAATGGATTGAGGCAAAAAAAAGACCGGGAAAATTCCGGTCTTTCAAATATTCTAGTATCTGTAATGATCTGCTTTGTATGGCCCTTCAATTGGAACACTAATATACTCAGCTTGTTCTTTAGTAAGTTTAGTTAGTTTAACTCCAATTTGTTCAAGATGTAATCGTGCAACCTCTTCATCTAAATGTTTTGGTAAACGATACACATCAATTTCATAATTGTTTTTCCAAAGCTCCAACTGAGCAAGAGTTTGGTTTGTAAATGAGTTACTCATAACAAATGATGGATGTCCGGTTGCACAACCTAAATTTACTAAACGGCCTTCGGCCAATAAGAAAATTGCATGTCCATCGGGGAAAATATATTTATCAACCTGAGGTTTGATAGTTACTTTTTCAATACCGGTTATTTTTTCAAGTTTATCAACCTGAATTTCATTATCGAAATGGCCAATGTTGCAAACGATAGACTGATCTTTCATTTTTAACATGTGTTCAACAGTTACCACATCTTTATTTCCGGTAGTTGTAACATATATATTTCCTTCGTAAAGGGCATCTTCAATAGGTTTTACTTCGAAACCTTCCATTGCAGCTTGTAATGCACAAATTGGGTCGATTTCAGTAACAATAACTCGAGCTCCATATGAACGCATAGATTTTGCTGAACCTTTACCAACATCACCGTAACCACAAATAACAACTACTTTCCCTGCAAGCATAACATCAGTTGCACGTTTAATACCATCGGCAAGAGATTCGCGACAACCATATAAATTATCGAATTTTGATTTAGTAACAGAATCGTTCACATTAATAGCAGGAAAAAGAAGCTCTTTATGTTCCATCATTTGATACAAACGATGAACTCCTGTAGTTGTTTCTTCAGAAACACCTTTAATTTCTTTAACCATTCGAGTCCATTTTGTAGGATCTGATTCTAGAGCTTGTATTAAACTTTTGTATAATTCTTGTTCATCGACAGCTGAAGGAGTGATTTTAAGAAAAGAAGAATCTTTCTCAGCTTTTACTCCCAAATGAACCATCATAGTAGCATCGCCACCATCATCAACAATTAAGTTTGGACCCATTCCACCTGGGAAAGTCAAAGCCTGGTATGTACACCACCAATATTCTTCGAGAGTTTCACCTTTCCAAGCAAAAACAGGAATTCCTGCTTCAGCAATAGCTGCAGCTGCATGATCCTGAGTAGAAAAGATATTGCAACTTGCCCAACGAACATCGGCTCCAAGTTCAACAAGAGTTTCAATTAAAACAGCTGTTTGAATGGTCATGTGTAACGAACCTGTTATACGAGAACCTTTTAATGGTTTAGCATTACCGAATTTTTGGCGTAACGACATCAATCCCGGCATTTCTTTCTCAGCAATTTCAATTTCTTTTCGACCCCACTCAGCTAAAGTCATATCTTTAACTTTGTATGGTAAACTTTCGATCATTGTTCCTTCTAACTTCATGATAATATATTTATTAATAATTTTTTTACATAAACGGATTGCAAAAATAGTTTAAAATTTTGGATATCAAATAAAAAACTAAACGGATTCTGTTCTGTTTTGTTCACTTTTTTAGAGGCCAAATAGCTTACTAATCTGTATTTTGTCCTTTTCTAAATGTTGCTTTAGTTCGTCGATACTTGCAAACTTTTTTTCGTCGCGGATTCGTTGAACAAATGAAACAGTAATGGATTGGTTATAAATTTTTTTATCAAAATTGAAAATATGAACCTCCATATTTTTTGTTTTAACTGATGATTCAATTGTTGGCCTTGTACCTATGTTTAGCATTCCAAAATACGATTCTTCATTAATCTTAACCTTAACTGCATAAACCCCATCGTATGGAATTTGTTTATAGGGCTCAGGAATCTGAATATTTGCAGTTGGGAAACCTATTGTTCGTCCAATTTTATTTCCATCGATAATATTTCCACTAATAAAATATTCATAACCCAAATATTTGTTAGCAATTTCGATTTTCCCTACGATTAAAAATTCTCTGATTTTTGTTGAACTAATAGTATCATTCTCAACCAATTTTGCATCAAGTCGTTCAATATCAAATCCATATTTATTTGAGCATTCCATTAAAAAGTCGTACCCGGCTTTACGATCTTTCCCAAACTGATGGTTGTATCCAATAATCAGATGTTTTACATGAATCTTATTTACAAGATATTCTTCAATGAATTCGCATGCAGTTAGTTGTGAAAATTCATAAGTAAATGGTAAAATAATCAAATGGTCAATCCCGGTTTTTGATAGAAGATTTTTTTTCTCTTCAATATTATTAAGCAACCTGAGCGATTCAATATCTTTATTTAACACAATTCTTGGGTGTGGCCATAAGGTTAAAACAACCGATTCCCCATTTTTTTCTTTAGCAAGAGAAATGAGCCTGTCCAATATACTTAGGTGCCCCAGATGTACTCCATCAAATACTCCGATAGTTAATACCGGGGTTTTAATATTCAAGTTGTTTAAATCGTTATGAATTATCACATTTTTAATTTTAATGCACACAAAAATATAAAAAATAAAACATATCTAAATATTCAGTTGAAACAGTAAAAATTTAGTAAAATTGTAGTCGAAAATTTAAATTTCTTAAGCAAATGAAAAAGTTAATTATCGTTTTAATAATCGGACTCATAATTTCCTCATGCAAATCGCAACCCGATTTTTTCACATTATCGGGAGAATTCGCAAATGGAGATGGAGAAAAACTATACTTTATCGAATTGCAAACATCAAATTTAAAGATTTTAGATTCATTATTATTAACACCTGAAGGTACTTTTAGTTTTAAAGGGAAATCTGATATTCCAAAATATTATTTGTTAAGAACAACTGCAAATAATTACATTACTTTAATAATAAATCCTGTTGATCGAATTGTAATAACGGGTGACGCCAGAAACTTTGGGACCAATTACACTATTGAAGGTTCAGATGAATCGGTGAAAATTCGAGATCTTCGGGAAAAGCTTGAACAAAATGTTTCTCGTCTCGATGAAATCGGAGAAGAATTTAAGATGCATATAGGAACTCCTGAGTTTGTTCTGTTTAAAGATTCTCTTTCAAACTTATCAAAAGAAACATTTACAAATCATAAGGAATATACAAAACAATTTATAAAGGAAAATGTAAATTCATTATCAAGTCTTATGGCTTTGTATCAACAAATTGGACCACGACAATATGTTTTAGATCCCAAACAAGATTTTGGATATTTCGAAATGGTTGATTCTGCATTGAATAGTAAAATCCCAACATCTGAAGCTGTAAAAGCATTGCATGCTCAAATAAACGAAATTAAACGTCAGTTAAAGTCAGAAACAGAAATCAACAGCAGGTTTGCAATTGGAGCGCCAGCTCTTGAGATTGCATTACCAAATCCATTGGGTGATACGATTTTATTGTCATCGTTAAAAGGGAAATATGTTTTACTTGATTTCTGGGCTTCGTGGTGCCGCCCTTGCAGAATTGAAAATCCAACGCTGGTTAGAAATTATAAAAAATACAAAGATAAAGGATTTGAAATTTATCAGGTTTCACTCGACAAAACAAGATCGGCTTGGGAAAGTACAATACTTAAAGATAGTTTAAACTGGATTCATGTAAGTGACTTAAAATACTGGGATTCCAAACCAGCAAGATTATATAATATTCAATCAATTCCTGCCAATTTCTTGCTCGATAAAAATGGGTTGATTATAGCTAAAAATTTGAGAGGCGATGCTTTGGAAGCAAAACTTTCTGAATTATTTGATTAACTTAGTTCCCTTAAGTTTACCATATTATGGATATTCTATTACTTTTGGTATAAATTTTAACTAATTATAAATGAGACAAATTTTAAAATTACTGATAATTGCTTTAGTGGTTTTGTATTCGTGTAATTTTTCCGATAGAATTGTAATTGAAGGAACAATTACCGATGGAGCCGAAAAAGAACTTTTTTTTAAAGAACTTCTTGTAGATGGAGTTCAGGATATAGAAAATATTAAACTTGATAAAAAAGGAAATTTCCATTTTTCTACAAAAACACAAATCCCTCGGTTTTATTATCTTTCATTGTCAAAAGATAATTTTATAACTCTTTTAATCAATCCGGGAGAAAAAGTAAAAATCAGCGCCAACGCCTCCGACTTAAAAAAGGCAACAGTTAAAGGCTCTCCAGAAACACTTAAAATTCAATTGCTTAATAATCGATTAGAGAAAACAAAATCTACTCTTGATTCATTATCAAACTTATATAAATCGATAGATCAAACAAGTACAAACGATTTACAATCTGCTGTAATTAATCAACAATATATAAATGTTATTAATCGTCAACGGGATTCGTCCATTGCATTTATTCTTAGAAACATGGGAAGTATGACTTCCATAATGGCATTGTATCAAAAAATTGATGATGAAAATTATGTACTTTATAAAAACAGAGATTTGCAATTTATTAAGCTTGTATCCGATTCATTAAGTAGAAAATATCCTGATTCACCACATGTAAAATCATTATTGTCCGACAAAGAGAATTTGTTAAATCGTTACAATCAAATAGTATCACAAAGAAAGATTGAAGAATTAGCAAAAACCAAAGAGATATCAGGTATTCCAGATATTGCACTACCAAATAAAAATGGAGATACCATTTCATTAAATTCAATTCATTCAAAATACAAACTACTTTGTTTTTGGGCATCGTGGAGCAAGGAAAGCATTCAGCGAAACCTTGAATTAATTAATTTATACGAAAAATATCATAAAAAAGGATTTGAGATTTATATGGTTTCGTTAGATACAAAGGAAGATGCCTGGAAGAATGCGGTTTCATTTGATCAGTTACCTTGGATTAATGTAATTGATTTAAATGGAAGAACATCGTATGTTGCAAAAATCTATAATGTACGTGTTTTACCTGCTAGTTATCTAATAAATAGTGCCGACGATATCGTTTCTGTTAATCCAACAAAACGAGTTATTGAAAGTACACTTGGGGATGCCTTAAAATAAAAATATTCGTGAATCAGACAAAGAAAATATATTTTGCATCTGATATTCATTTGGGGCTTCCTTCATACGAAAAAAGCCTCGAACGGGAAAAGTTATTTGTTCAGTGGCTCGATATCGTAAAAACTGATGCTCAGGAAATTATTTTATTGGGTGATATTTTTGATTTTTGGTTTGAATATAAACGAGCTATACCAAAAGGATTTACACGTTTTTTAGGAAAAATTTGTGAAATTACTGATTCGGGTATCCCTGTACATTTCTTTATTGGGAATCACGATATGTGGATTTTTGATTATCTACCAAAAGAAACTGGCATCATTTTGCACAAACAACCAATTATTAAAGAATACTCGGGAAAAAAGTTTTATTTAGCACACGGCGATGGTTTAGGCCCTGGTGACTATGCATATAAAATATTAAAACGAATATTTGCAAGTAAGTTTTTACAATGGCTTTTTTCACGCTTTCATCCTAATTTTGGTTTATTTATTGCAAACTCATGGTCGAAGCACAATAGATATTCAAGAGAAACTAGGGAATTTGAAGGTGAAAATAAAGAATGGCTAATTATATATTCTAAAAAACTATTAGAAACTAACAATTTTGATTTTTTGGTTTATGGCCATCGACATTTACCAAACGATATAAAACTAAATGAAAAAAGCCGTTACATTAATTTAGGCGATTGGCTTAGCCATTTTACTTATGCCGTTTTCGATGGAACAACAATGGAATTAAAATCTTTTAAAAAAGAAAACTAGCTCAATAATGAATAAAAATCTTCTAAAAATATTTTTTCTGTTGTTTTCGTTATTTTTAATGATAAACTGCAGCGATGATCAATGCAATCAAACAACAGAAAGTATATTAAAAACAAGAATGTTTGTATCAGATCCCAGCTTGATTTCAGGTAAATTTCTTGATAGTATGTCGGTTTATGCTCCTGAATGGACTGATAGTATTCATCATGTAGGAACCAGTTCAACGGATTCAACAGACTTCAGCCTTTATCTTTCTCCATATTCCGATACTACAACTTTTATTTTAGCTAGTAAATCAATGCTTGATACAGTTCATCTGTTTTATACACGTAAATTGATTTTACTTTCGCAAGAATGTGGTTTTGTAACTCATTTTAACATTAAAAGTTTTAATTATACAACAAACAATATTGATTCTGTTTTCTTAATCGAAAATGAAATAACAACTGATAATGATGGTTATTTACAAATATATTTTTAGTTTTCTTTTTTGCATACTCCTTGGATTTCCTCTTTATTCTCAAGATATTGAATTGGAAAAAGATCCCTGGAAAATTACCGGTGTAAAAATAGGAATGGATGTAGGAAGATTCTCAAGCTACATATTAAAACCTGAAAAAACATCGTATGCTGGTTCTTTGGATATTGGTTTCAATAACAAATATTTTGCTGTATTTGAATACGGGTATTCAGAAATTCATCTGGAGAAAACTTTGTATGATTATTTTTCCGATGGAACCTTCTGGAAAGTTGGATTTGATTATAACATGTTAAAAAAATATCCAACAGATTATTTAGGAATAGGTTTTCGGTTTGGTCAGGCAAGCTTTGATCATTTTGCTGAAAATATCTCAAAAGATTATTCCCATTGGGGCAGTAATATAACATCAACACCGTTAATAAAACATAGTGCTTCATGGGTCGAAGTTACTATTGGAGTAAAAGCAGAATTAATAAAAAACGTGTATTTTGGATGGTCTGCTTTAATAAAAGTACATGTTACAGGTGGTACCGACAATTCTTTCCAACCTTATGATATTCCAGGGTTTGGAAATCCTTCAAATGCAATTAATCTGGGAGCTAATTATTTTATTTATTACCAGATTCCTTTCAACAGAAAATAAGTAGTTATGGACTTTATAATTACTTCTAAATTGTTAAATCGTAAAATAGATTTATATGACATTCAATATTAAATGGGATAAAAAAGTTGTACATGTTAAATTCCGTGGCATAGTTACAGCACAGGATTTAATTGATGCTAATAACTATTTAATTAGCAATGCAGAATTCGAAAATATTCACAATCAGGTTTTTGATTTTATTGATATTACTGATTTTTTAATAACAAAGGAAGATATTGAGATTATTGCAACAATGGACAAAGCTCAGGCAGAATGGAATAAAACAATGAAAGTTGCAATTGTTACAAATGATGAACTGGTAAAAAGTATTACATCAGAGTACGAAAAACATTTAAAAGAAACGGGTTGGATAACCCGAATCTTTAAAGATTCAAAAAGTGCAAATGCATGGATAAAATCAGAGTAAAACAGTTTATAAACATAAACGATAAATCCCTATGTTATACTGATTGTGGTAAAGGCAAAGTCATTGTTTTATTGCATGGATATCTTGAATCTCTAGAAGTATGGGATGATTTTTCAAAAAAACTAAGTCAGAACTACAGAGTTATTTGTTTTGATATTCCCGGACATGGGCAAAGCGATTTTCTGAGCGAAAAGCAAAGCATGGATCAACTTGCAACAAACATTCACAAGGCTTTACATATACTGAATGTTGAGAAAAGCTTTCTTATTGGTCATTCCATGGGAGGTTACTTAACTCTTATGCTTCACAATTTATTTCCAGAAATTCTTGCCGGATTTTGCCTATTTCATTCACATCCTTTTGCCGATTCTAAAGAGAAACAAAATAACCGTTTACGAGAAATGGATTTGATTCATGATGGGAAAAAAGTTCTTTTAGCTTCTGTAAATATTCCAAATACTTATGCAACCGATAATGTGAATAGATTTAAAGCTGAAATAGAAAATGCTAAACGTATTGTTGAGCAAACTCCAGAAAAAGGTATCATTGCTAACTTACATGCCATGATGACTAGGCCAGACCTATCTAATTCATTAAAAAAAACAGATGTCCCTTTTTTATATATTGTTGGTAAAAAAGATAATCTGATCGATTTTGAAAAAACAGTGCCTACAATTAAACTCCCCAGAAATTCTAAATTAATCGTTCTCGAAGATTCGGGCCACATGGGATTTATTGAAGAAAAAGAAAAATCATTAACCATTATACAAAACTTTATAGAGTCAAAAATTAACTAATATGAAACTCCCATTATTTGGCAAACACAAAAAGGTATATGGTATAAAGGTATAAGGATATATAGGATTTACCTACATCCCCTATACCCTTATAACTTATGCCCAATACTCAATATTATTGTTTAACTTATAAAATTATTTACTGATGAAGAAACTATTTTTTATTACCCTTATCTGTTTTCTATTATCCTGTAAAAAAGAAATTCAAAAACCTGAAATAAATGTTATTCCTCAACCCTTGAAAATTGAATATACCCAATCTGAATTTAAAATAAATAAGAAAACAACCATACTTTATGATCAGAGCGATAAAGAATTTGAAAAAGTAGCCAGTTATTTGCATAATGAACTATTACGCACTCTTAATCTTGACTTAAGAAAAAGTGATATAAAAAATCACTCTAAAAGAAATTCTATACTCCTTGTAAAAAAGAATTCGAATAAATTAGGATCTGAAGGATATGAATTGCATGTTATTAAAAAAAATATTACCATTTCGTCGAATGAAGCAAATGGATCGTTCTATGGTGTTCAAACTCTTTTACAGTTAATAAGTAATGATACATTAAACGAAAACATAGTTTACAATACGATTGTTCAGGGGGTAAAAATTTACGATATACCCAGATTTCAATGGAGAGGAATGCATCTGGATGTTTGCAGACATTTTTTCGATATAGATTTTGTTAAAAAATACATCGATGTTTTGGCTATGCATAAAATGAATACTTTTCACTGGCATTTAACCGATGATCAGGGTTGGAGAATTGAAATAAAAAAATATCCAAAGTTACCAGAAAAAGGAGCATTCAGACCTCAAACTATGGTTGGTAAAAACTGGGAAGAATTTGATAATACTCCACATTTTGGATTTTATACTCAGGAAGAAATTAAAGAAATTGTTCAATATGCAGCCGATCGATTTATAACAATTGTACCAGAAATTGAAATGCCGGGTCATTCGTTAGCAGCATTGGCCGCATATCCTGAATATGGTTGCACCGGAGGACCATACGAGGTAGCAAAAACATGGGGTGTATTCGACGATGTATTATGTGCAGGGAATGATAAAACATATGAATTTATACAAGATATTTTAACAGAGGTTATTCAACTATTCCCCGGAAAGTATATTCATATTGGTGGTGATGAATGTCCAAAAGCTGCATGGGAAAAATGTTCAAAATGTCAAAAGAGAATGAAAGTAGAATATTTAAAAAATGAATTCGAACTTCAATCCTATTTTATTCGACGAATTGAAAAATTTCTTATTGCTAATAATAAAAAACTAATTGGCTGGGACGAAATTCTTGAAGGAGGCTTAGCTCCTGAAGCCACTGTAATGTCGTGGCGTGGAACTGAAGGAGGTATTCATTCTGCAAAAATGGGACACGACGTAGTTATGTCGCCTAATTCGCAATGCTATTTCGATCATTATCAAGCCGAACCATTAAATGAGCCATTAGCAATTGGCGGATTTACTGACCTTGCCGAAGTTTATGGTTATGAACCAGTTCCTCATGAACTGAACGAGCAAGAATCAAAACACATATTGGGTGCTCAAGCAAATGTATGGACTGAGTATATATCCAAAACAGAGCATTTAGAATATATGGTCTTACCTCGATTATGTGCATTATCTGAGGTGGTTTGGAGTGCCAAAGAATATAAAAATTTTGATGATTTTAAAATTAGATTAAAAACTCATATTTTAAGATTAAAAGAAAAAGAATACAACTATAGAAAATTGGATTTTTAATATAAATCAAATATTTTCTCTTGCCTCTTTTAATTATTTGTTAGTTATTGCAATTAAAAGAATCTTTTTTTAGTATTTTTAAAATCTATATTTTCAAAAAAATGACTCTGTATAAAAATCAGAATCGTTATTTCGCTTCAAATAACTTTTATTATGATAAAATTAAAGATTAGACACAAAATTCAGATTTATATCCTATTAACAACAATAGTTATTTATGCTGGAGCATTAGGTTATATAAGCATTAATAGTAAACGAATGGCTTTTAATGATGCCAAGAAAATATCAGACAATTATGCAAATGGCGCAGCCAAGCAAGTCCAAATCTACCTTGAAAGCTACTTAACAACCGTAAAGGATTTAAGCAATACATTTAAAGCATATAAAGATATTGACGAAAAAAACAGAAGGCAAGTAATTAGTCAGGTTATGATCAAAACTTTAGAATCTAATAAAGATTTTTTAGCAATCTGGAGTACCTGGGAACCTAACTCAATTGACAATCTAGATTATTTATATATAAATAAGCCTGGAAGTACTGTTATTGGTAATTTTGGTCATATGTATTATAAATTAAATAATAAAATTACTTTAGATGAATCTATAGTAACAAATGTAAATAATATTTATTCCGGAGATTATTATCAAATCCCAAAAAAACAAAAAAAAGAAGTTGTTCTTGATCCTTATTTTTATTCATATTCAAAAAACAAAAACGAAGAAGTACTTGAAACAACTATAGCTGTTCCTATAATAGTTGATAATAAATTTATGGGTGTTGTAGGTGCAGATATTCAACTGAGCCAGTTTCAGGAAATTATTAACAAAGTAAAACCATTTGAAAATAGTATTGCTTTTTTAATGTCGAACAATGGAACCTATGTGGCTAATCCTGATAAGAAATTTACAGGTAAAAAAGCTATTGATGTTTTTCCTGAAGAAATTAAGGCATTTAAGGTAATGGAACATGTTTCAAAAGGAGATTTTCTTTCATATGAGGTTGTAGGATTAGATGGTTCAACATATTATGATGTTTACTCTCCTATTCATATTGGTAATTCAGAAAGCCCCTGGTCAATTGGAATAGCAGTACCTATGGATCAGGTTATGAGTAAAGCCAACAGAAGTTTTAATATTTCTATTTTAGTTGGTATACTTGGCCTACTCATTTTAAGTATTGTAATTTATATTATCTCAAAAAAAATTACCAGTCCAATTGTAGAGATTACCAAATTTTTAAACCTTCTTTCCAAAGGCCAAATTGATGAGAAAATGAATATAAAAATTCAAAGTGGCGATGAGATTGAAGAAATGGGTTTAGCACTAAATAAATCAATTATCGGGTTACTTGAAAAAACTGAATTTGCCCGAAACATTGGAAGTGGGAATCTGGAGTCAAATATTCATTTATTAAGTGATGACGATATTCTTGGAAAATCGTTAATCGAAATGCGTAATAATTTGAAACGTGCTCTTGAAGAGGAAGTAATTCGTAAAGAAGAAGATGATAAACGAAAATGGACAAATGAGGGTCTTGCATTGTTTAGTGATGTTTTAAGAAAAAATCACGAAAATATTATATCATTAGCATATGGAATAATTCAAAATCTTATTAATTACCTAAATGCAAATCAGGGAGGTATTTTCATAATTAATAATGAGCAAAAAGATGAAATATTTTTTGAATTAATAGCTTCGTATGCATTCAACAGAAAAAAATATCTGCAAAAAAGAATTTATTTAGGCGAAGGGCTTACCGGAACTTGTGCACTTGAGAAAAAGACTATTTTCTTAACTGAAATACCCGAGGAGTATATTCAAATAACATCGGGGCTCGGTCGTGCAAACCCTAGAAATTTATTAATTGTTCCTTTAAAAATTGAAGAAAATGTTCTTGGAATTATTGAGATTGCATCATTTAATGTAATTCAACCTCACGAAATTGAGTTTGTTGAGAAAATCGGGCAAAACATTGCATCAACGCTGATGTCGGTAAAAATAAGTGAGCAAACAACAAAGTTACTTAACCAATCAACACAACAATCGGAAGAACTTGCAGCACAAGAAGAAGAAATGAGACAAAACATGGAAGAATTGCAAGCTACCCAAGAAGAAGGTTCTCGAAAAACGCTTGAAATGCAAGGACTTTTAAATGCACTAAATTTGACCAGTTATGTTATTGAATATGACTTAGATGGAACAATAATTTCTATTAATGATTCCTATTTAACTCTACTTGGCATTTCACGTGAAAATGCTATAGGAAAACATCATTCTGACAATGTAAAATTCACCGATGAACAGAAGAAAAACTATGATGAGTTTTGGAGAGATTTGCGTGGAGGAAAAGTAAGAAAAGAGAAAACACAGGTAGTTTTTGGTGATAAAAAATACTTATTTATGGAGTCGTACACTCCTATATATGATGAAAATGGAACGATTTACAAAATTTTAAAAATTGCCAATGATATTTCTGAATATATGTAGAAAAAAGGAGAGCTAAATGCTCTCCTTTTTATTGAATAACTAACATAAATCAATTATTGATTATCGGGCTTATTTTGTGGACAATTTGGGCCAGTACCATCGCCTCTTTGCTCACCCATTCCACGACCATGTCTATGACCATCGCCTTTCATAGGTTTACTATCAAAATAAACTTTTTGAGTATCAGTTAAAAGTGCCCTTACATCTTGATGATGCTTTGCTCCTTCTTTCATCATCTTATTTTGTAATCCTGTCATCTGGTCAATAACAGTATTTATTGCATTCATATCCGTTTTGTCTGATGACATTAGGGTTTGCTTCTTAGCTCTAAGTTCGTTTTTTTGATTTCTGAAATCGTTCATCAATTTTAAATGAGCTACTTGTAGAGTTTCAATTTTTTGTTTTTGTTCATCGGTTAAATCAGGAATATTCATGCACGAATTATGGTTCCCCATACCTTGTCCATGTTCTTGGTTTTTACCCATTCCTTTTTGAGCAAAAAGGTTTGATCCAATAAACATTAGCATAGCCACTGCTAAAACTGTAATTTTAATTTTCCTTGTTTTCATTGTTTTAAATTTATGTTTAACAATTTACTTTCTGAACATATGACACAGCTATTTTAAATTTATTACAGGCGAATAGAAAATTTGGTGATAGATGCAATGTTATTGGGAAATATAAATGAAGAAAAATTATGATTTATTGATTTTTGAAAATCAAATTTGTAGTAAAAAAGTAAGGCACTCTCCCCAGAGTGCCTTAAACTAACCTAAAAACCCAAAAATTATGAATTAAATAATTTCATTTAATCCAAATTTTATTTTGTAAAGATATAAAAAAGTTAACTAGGTTTAATCCTTACTTAAAAATTCCAGTGCTTTATTAAACGTATAATCTGCTTCCATAATTATTGGATAAAAGCCATCATTATCAATAATATTCCTGGCAATGTATGCTTTAATTTGTGTATTAATAATTTTCTTTGAATTATTTATTCCTCCTGTATTACTTGGAACACCTTTTAATTCGGCATATTTAACAAACTGGTTAAAAATATTTTGTGATTCAAGGTAATCATTCATTTCTTGGGCTGTTTTATACTTGCTCAGTTTATCTCGGTATTTATC
>Ga0154355_1153_pt2 | contig 18682 bp, 17 predicted proteins | sample RifGroA2_FD_115883 | JGI IMG/M metagenome (GOLD analysis project Ga0154355, IMG submission 115883) | Bacteroidetes bacterium GWA2_31_9b
TTTCTGTTTTCTGATTGTTTTTATAAATCTGTTCATCCCTGATTTCAATTTCAGAATCCTTACAATTCAGCATTTTCGCGGCAGATTGTTTTAATCTTTCTAAAAGTGAAGTGCAGGCAATTCGCAATGCATTTCCATTTAAGTCGGCACCTGAACTAGCTGCAGTAGGAGAAGTATTTGCTACTCGGGTTGTATTTGTTGATTCAATTTTTATTCTTTTTGGATCAACAGAAAGCACATGAGCTGCAACCTGAATCATTTTGGTATTTACAGCCTGACCCATTTCAATAGCTCCCGTACTCACTCCAATACTTCCATCCTGATAAATGTGAACCAATGCACGAGCCTGATTCATTGGTGTTTTGGTAAACGAAATTCCAAAACACAATGGCATGGTTGATATTCCTTTTTTAGATTCCGTATTCTTTGAATTAAACTCTTTAATATCGGCTTCAATTTTATTGATATTGTATGTTTCGTTGGCAGTTATATAGCTTTTGCCAATATTTACATTTTTTGCAATCTGACCAAATTGAAATTCATCATTTTCTTTCAGGAAATTTTTCTCCTGAATATCAGATGGAGATATATTCAGTTGGCAAGCAGCTTTTGCAATTGCCGATTCAATTACAAACATTCCTTGGGGAGCACCAAACCCCCTGAACGCTGTGTTTGGTGGAAGATTCGTTTTACAACTGTAAACTGTAACTTCAGTATTCGGAATGAAATAAGCATTTGTAGAATGGAATAATGTACGTTCCATTATTGCTGGCGATAAGTCGGAAGCAGCACCACCATTTTGATACATTATCGTTTTATATGCAAGTATTTTTAAGTCTTTCGATAATCCAATCTTAAAATCGGAACTATACGGATGACGTTTTCCTGTCATTCGCATATCATCATGTCTGTTTAAAGCAATTTTAACAGGTTTTTGAAGGATGTGTGATGCTAATGATACCATACAAGCAAACGGAGTTGCCTGATCTTCTTTTCCACCAAAACCACCTCCTAAACGGGCAACATCAATTTCAACCCGATGCATTGGTAAATTTAAAACCCGGGCAATCATTTTCTGAACCAATGTAGCTCCCTGAGTTGATGAATGAACTCGTAAGCCACCATTATCGATAGGATACGCATAAGAACCTTGTGTTTCTATATATAAATGCTCCTGACCGCCACTCTCTACTTTACCTTCAAATATGTATTCACACATATTCCATGTATCATCAATATTTCCGATTCTAAATGTTCTTGGAGGAATGAGTAAATGTCCTTGTTCTTTAGCTACTCGTGGATCAGTAATTACTTCGTATTCTTCAAATTTACTATAAATAAGTTTTAAAGCTTTCCTGGCAATATACTCACTTTCGGCAACAACAAACAAAATAGGTTGTCCTTGATAATGAACTTCGTTTTCGGCAAAAAGAGTTTCGTCTTCAATAATTCCGCCAATCTGGTTTCTACCGGGAATATCTTTGTAACTAAATATTTGAATAACACCAGATAATTTTTCTGCATCAGAATAATCGAGCAATGAAATTTTACCATGAGCAATTGGCGATGCAAAAATGGCTCCGTATAAAGTACCTTTTTGAACAGGAATATCATCTAAATAAACCGACTTGCCTGTAACATGTGATATGGAATCTATATTTTTCATGATTTTTTCTTTAGCTTACTAATTCTCTTAATGATATTTTCTCCGGAAAAAGCTTAATAAAATGTGCAAAAAGTAGTTGTCTGAGCAACAATCGTTTGTATTCTTCGCTTCCCCTGATATCACTTATAGGTGATATTTCTTCCTGCATTATGGAGTTTGCTTTTATAATAACTCCGTTGGTTATATGTTTTTCTGATAAATATTCTGATGTAAGTTTTAAAAACAATGGAACAGGACTTACTCCACCAACTGAAATTCTGCACTCTTCAATAACTTCATTTTTATACTTAACAAAAAATGCTGTATTCACGCTAGCTATATCGAGGTAAGTTCGTTTGCTCACTTTCTCAAAATTGAAAAGGTATTCTTTTTCAGGGATAGGAAAAGAAATGCTCTCAATGTATTCTCCTTCTTTAATATCAAACTTTTTATATGCAAGGAAAAAATTCTTTAAAGGAACTATTCTTGTGTTGTTATCAAGTTTTAATTGTACACTGGTATTAAGAGCGAGGAAAAAAATCGATAAATCGGCAATGGGTGATGCATTCATGATATTACCGGCAACAGTTCCCATATTACGTATAGGCTCTGACGATATTAATTTAAAGTAATCCTTTATTGTAGGAATTATATCCAACATAATAGGAGAATGCATCAATTCATTTGCAGTAACTGAAGCTCCAATTATACAGTTATTATGTTCTTTCTTAATTAATCTCAAGTCTTCACGATCGTAAAATAAATCCAATTCCGACTCATAAATTTCATCTGCTTTTTGAACCATTAAATCGGTTCCACCACCAATAATTTTACTTGCTGATTTTTTATTTGTTTGAGGATTTTCAATATCAGCCAATTGCATTTGAATTGTTAAAAAATATTCAGGTAGAAAATTATTTTTCACAAGCCATTCAATAGGTTTTTCAACGCTTTTTCCCTGATATAATTTCGAAATACTTTCAGCTGCTCGTTCAATTGATTTATAACCTGTACATCGACAAATGTTTCCGCTTACAGAAGCCATTGCCAAATCTTTTGTTGATATTCCTTTTGACATTCCATGCCCGGTTAAGGACATAACAAGTCCGGGGGTACAGAATCCACATTGTGTAGCAGCATTGTCAACCATTGCATTTTGAACAGGCGATAAATGCTTCATGTTTAAACCTTCAATAGTAACTATATGTTTTCCTTGAACATTACCAAGAGGAGTAAGGCAGGATACAATACTTTTATATACAACTTCATTTGCTTCCAGTCGTCCTTCCAGCACGGTGCAGGCACCGCAATCACCTTCGCGGCAACCTATTTTTGTTCCCGGTAAATCCTTCTGGTAGCGGATAAAATCGAGCAAGCTGATACCTGCAGGGTTATCGGTTTTTATCAGTTGGTTATTTAAAATGAATGTTATCATATGTAAATTTAATTTGAGTGCTTAACTATGAATGCTAAATCGTTTTGATTTTTTTTCTGATTGTTCAGGTAACTTTTCTTCTTCTGTATTGCTGAATACATGAACCACATTAAAATATTTAGCGTTTATAAGGCAATAAATTGATTGTCCTTTATGTAATAGTAGTTTTTCTCGAATCGCTTGTGATATCTCAACCAAAACTTCGAATCCACAATCTACAACACAATATAAATTATTCGTATTTTCAATAATTTGTGTTACTTTTCCCTGCAACTGATTTTGTAACGATGTTTCTTCAGTATAATCAAGGCTAAGAGCGATATCGTCTGGTTTAATGCATAATTGAATTTTAGTACCTTTTGTTATTCCTTTTGTTAAAAGCTTCGATTGAGTCGATATCTTTACCTGAGTATTATTAGTAGTTAAAATAAAAACATTATCCTTTTTATCAAAATCATTGAAATAGGCAAAAAGTGTATTCTGATATTTCTTTGGTCGAATCAAATTGGATTTTTCACCATTCTTTATCAGGTTAAAGACATGATCGGTGGCTGTTATTTTTCCATTTTCAACAAGAATAATCTGATGAGTAAGTTTTAAAATATCTTCCAAATGATGACTAATAATTAGCATAGGAACCTTAAAATGATGATTTATACTAAGCAAATAGGAAATTATCTGCTTCCTTTTAGAACAATCGACATTCGAAAATGGTTCATCAAGTAAAAGTAAACTGGGCTGGGAGAGAAGTGCTCTCCCTATAGCGACTCTCTGTCTTTCACCACCCGAAAGTTGTCGGGGCATTTGGTTTAACAAGGATTCCAAATCGAGCAATTCTATAACATCCTGTAATTGAATATTTTTCTTTTTCTTTTTAATATAGAGCTCGCTAAACGTAAGGTTTTTCTGAACCGACAAATGTGGAAATAATAAATTTTCCTGAAAAACATAACCAATGTTTCTTCGTTTTGATGGGAGATTCTTTTTTTCGTTACTATTAAACAATTGAATTTTATTCAGATTAATCTCACCACTTTCAGGAATATATAAACCCGACAGAAGATTAAACAGGGTTGTTTTTCCTGCACCTGAAGGTCCATAAATGCCAGTTATCGAACTATTCGTAGCAAAGTCATAGTCGAATTGTTTGTTACCTAAGGAATATTTAACTGACTTAAATTCTATCATTACTTTATTAAATATTTTTTCTTTTTATTCAGATATTCTGAAGCTATTATAGCAATTAAAGAGATTACAACTGAAAAAACTACCAAGCGTGTAACCTGAATTTCTTTTCCAGGAATTTGCATATTTGAATATACCATTAGAGCAATAGTTTGTGTTTTACCAAAAATATTTCCTGCAAATGAAATAGTTGCTCCAAATTCGCCTAAACTACGGGCAAAGACTAAAACAGCTCCACTTAATATGCCGGGGAAAGCCATTGGTAAATAGATTCTAAAGAAAGTGCTTATTTTCGAAGCACCTAAAGAACCTGATGCTTTTGCAAAATCAGGATCAATTAGTTCAAATGATGATTTTATGTTTCTTACAGCAAGAGGCAACGATACAACCATTGATGCTATTAGCAAAGCAATAAAATTAAATGCAAGTTGTATACCAAATGTAGTAAATAACCAATGACCTAATATACCATTTTTACCCAAAAGCACAAGTAAAAGGTAACCGGTAACAACCGGCGGAGCTACAAGCGGAATACTTATTAAACCTTCAACAATCAGTTTCCCGAAAAAATTCTTTGTGGCCAATATCCAACCCAACCAAATTGCAAGCGGAATAGTTAAAAGAGTGCTTAAACAAGCTACTTTTAATGTTAGAATAATTACAGTTATTTCGTCAGAACTAAACATTTCAATTTAAATCAATAATAAAACCGTGTTTTTTTAAAATATTTTTAGATTCAATGGTTTTGAAATAAGTATACAATTTTTTTGACTCTAGATTTGAATTCTTGATTTCAGCAACATAAAACAAAATGGGGGAACACAAATTTTCAGGTATTTCACATACAATATTTACTTTTTCAGATTTTATTGCTTCAGTGTAATATACTATTCCCCAATCACATTCACCAAGTTCGACATAATTTAAAACTGATGACACATCCTTTGCCAGAATTATTTTGTTCCTTATTTTAGTGTACCATCCAAGTGTGTCGAGTACTTTTTTTGCATATTTGCCTGCAGGAACATACGAAGGATCGCCAATTGCAATTTTATCCGGAATTATTGATTCAATATTAAACTGCTCAGAAAAATCAATTGTAAAATTTTTATTTTTAGGACATACAATTACTAATCTGTTTTTAGCAAGTACTGAAATTGTGGAATCTATTAGAGTATTATTGCTTTTTAAATAGTTAATCCAATTTAAATCAGCAGAGATAAATAAATCTGCTTTTGCTCCACTGGCAATTTGTCGTGCAAGATTTCCTGATGCAGCATAGTTTTTTTCAATTTGAATTGTATATTCTGTACAAAAGGAATCTGTGATTTCGTTTACTGCAAGAATAGTTCCTGCAGCTGCAAAAAGACTGATGTTTGACTTTACTTTAGAAGGTTTATTACATGAACTATTGATTACTAATAAAACGAATAATAATGGAAATATTAATAATATATTGGATCGTTTATTCATGAATCTGCCTGTGTTTTCTAATGTTAATTGTTGGGAAAAATACAAAATAATATCTTAAATCGACAGGTTTTTAACCAATTGTTCTTTAGAACTTGTGAAAATTAGATTAATGTTCTATAATCTGTTTAATATCTGTTATATTTTTCTAATTAAATGTATTTTTATTAGAAAATCCATTTTTAGTAATAACAAAAAAGGTTCCGAACCGGAACCTTAACTTGTTAACTTAAACTTTCAACTTTTTCTCAATGGATTCAATCTGACCTTTAAACCGTTTATCGGTATCCATGAGATTATTAACTGTTTTACATGCATGAAGTACGGTTGCATGGTCTTTTCCACCAATTTGTGAGCCAATAGATGCAAGTGATGATTTTGTTAATGTTTTTGAGAAATACATTGCAATCTGGCGCGCCTGAACTATTTCTCTTTTTCGTGTTTTTGATTGTAAAACATCTGTTGGTAAATTAAAATAATCGCAAACCACTTTTTGAATATAATCAACCGATAATTCTTTTTTAGAATTCTTTACCAATCTTTCGATCATTTGTTTCGCAAGCTCAAGAGTGATTTCTTTTTTATTTAATGTTGATTGTGCCAACAAAGAAATCAAAGCTCCTTCAAGTTCTCTGATATTTGAAGTAATATGAGATGCAATATATTCAATTACTTCATCAGAAATATCAATACCGTCGTGATAAATTTTTTGTTTTAGAATTGCAATTCTTGTTTCAAAATCAGGGGTTTGTAAATCGGCAGATAATCCCCATTTAAAACGTGAAAGTAATCGTTGTTCCATGCCCTGTATTTCAACAGGAGCTTTATCAGACGTTAAAATCAGTTGTTTTCCTGATTGATGTAAATGATTAAAGATATGGAAAAATATATCCTGAGTTTTGTCTTTACCTGCAAACTCATGAACATCATCAATAATTAAAACATCAATCATCTGATAAAAATGCAAAAAATCGTTTTTGTTGTTATTACGAACTGATTCAACAAATTGTGTTTGAAATTTATTCGCATTCACGTAAAGCACCGTTTTCTCAGGGAATAGTTCTTTAACCTGAATTCCTATAGCTTGAGACAAATGTGTTTTACCTAAACCCGAATCGCCGTATATAAACAAAGGATTAAAAGCTGTTCCTCCAGGGTTATTTGCAACTGCATTTCCTGCTGAACGTGCTAAACGATTACATTCGCCTTCAACAAAATTGTTGAAGCTGTTGTCGGGATTTAATCTCGGATCAACGTGTAGTTTTTTTATTCCTGGAATTACAAAAGGATTTTTAATCGATTTTTCATCAGAATTAAAAGGAACTGTAACCGGTTTGTTTTTGAGTTCTGTTTTGTAATTCGTTGGAAATTTTACTGTGAAAGGTTTGTTGTTTGAATAAATGCTGTTTTCCATTACAACACTATATTCTAGCTTAGCGTTTTCTCCAAGTTCTTTACGAAGTGTTTTGCGAAGAATATCAATGTATTGCTCTTCGAGATATTCGTAAAAAAATGGACTGGGAACCTGAATGGTCAATATATTCTCTTCAATCTTTAAGGGAATAATAGGCTCAAACCACGTTCTAAAGCTAATTGATGGGACATTGTCCTTAATTATTTTTAAACAATTGTTCCATACTTCCTGATGCTTATTATTATCCATTTAACTCTTAACTGTTTAACTATTTTTTATTATTTTTTTCTGTCTCAAACAAAATTGTGAAAAAAAAAAGGAAAAAAAAACTTAATTACTATTGTTTTTTTTAAAAAAAAGATATGGTTGTTTATATCAGGCCATTAAAATTTTTTACTTTCTTAAAATAATGTAAACATCAGACAATTAATTACTTAGATATTTTGAGAGTTAAAAAATTGGCTGTTAATCTATTATAAAAAATTAACTAAACTAAAATTTGACAAGGATAGAATTTAATGAAAAATATTTTCTTTTTTATGAAATTTATATTTAGTCTAAACTAATACAAGATATTCAACTCCGTATTACTTATCTTTTTTACCAATTAGAGAAAAATGTACATATCTTTTTGGATTCTCATTCAAATCAATTACAAGTTTATCAAGATCTGCAGCCAAACTGTTTAAATTTACATACAATGAATCATTATGAATAAGCAAACCGATTGTTCCTTCTCCATTATTTATTTTAGCTGCAATCTGATTTAGCTCAGATAGAGTTTTGTTAGCATTTAAAACAGTTGTTTTAATATTGGCCTGAGCTAATGAATCGCTAATATTTGAAAAATTAGCTAAAACGTTTGATATTTTTTCGTTATTATTTTTCAAATTATTTGAAATTGACTCAAAATTGTTAATAATTCCGGCAAGTTTATCTTTTTCTTCGGTAACTAACCCCGAAATATCAGTAGTTATAAGTTTTAAGTTATCTAAAGATTTTTGTAAACCTTCACGTCTATCTTTATCGAAAATAGATAGTACAGAATCCATCGATTCAATAAGTCTTTCAGCTTTATCTTTTATAGGTATTAACTCATTACTTAAACTGGTAAGCATGTCAATTTCAACTATTCCGGTTAAAGTATCACCTTTTTCACAATATTTTTCGGAATCAGAAAACTTGATATTGATAATTTTTCCTGCAATCAAACTTGCGGGTTCAATACTTGCAATAGAGTTTACGGGTACTTTAATATCCTTTTCAACTGAAAAGCGAACTACCATGTTTCCTCTTTGGTATTTATGAAATTTAATTTGTTCAACAACACCAACTTTATACCCATTTAAAAGAACAGGGCTGGCATCTTCAAGTCCATCAATATGGCTATATACAGCGTAATAATAATTGCTTGTAAATAGAATATTTTTTCCTTTTAAAAAATTAAACCCCCATATCAATAGAGATATAGCAATAACTGCAACAATACCAATTTTAGTTTCTTTATTTAATTTCATGTTTATATATCTTAGTTATTAACAATTTTTAATGCTTCGTTTAATGGAATTTGATAGCCTTCTTTATCAACAGCAATAATAAAAGAATCAGGGAATTTTTCTTCAATTTGTTTTTTAAATTCAATTATTTCATTGTAGGTACTAAATGAACCACATGTATATTTATATATATCATTAATTTTAAGTTCTTCAATTGGTGAAATTCCTTTAAAAAAAGGAGAATCTAATTCAATTGGATTTTTAGAAGAAGATAGCTGAACTTTAAATGATATATTATTATTTGTTATAGTATTTGAAGGAATATCGTTCTTATTTTCATTATTAAATTTTATTGAATCTATTTTTGATGAAAACTGACTCTTTTCTTCGATTACTCTTTTATACTCTTTAAATGCCCTAAATATAGCTGATGCAATATAATCTTGCCCGTCCTCACTCATCAAAAATTTTTCTTCGTTAGGATTTGAAAGAAATCCAGCTTCAACCAGAACACTAGGCATCGTAGTTTTCCATAATACCAAAAATCCCGCTTGTTTTACGCCTCTGTTTTTTCTAAGTGCTCGTGTTTCGAACTGATCCTGAATAAATGAAGCATAATTCATGCTTTGCTCTAAATAGGTATTCTGTAAAAAAGTAAAAATAATATATGATTCAGACGAATTTGGGTCGAATCCTTCATATTTTGAAGAATAATCTTCTTCGTATAAAATAGCTGAGTTTTCTTTCTTTGCAACTTCCAAATTACTATTAGTTACATGCAACCCCATAACATAGGTTTCTGTTCCATATGCCTCTGTATTTTTATTGCTGTTTATATGAATAGATATAAATAAATTGGCTTTATTTTTATTTGCAATATCTGCTCTTTCATCTAATGGTACAAACACATCTGTTTTTCTGGTATATATAAGATTGACTTCAGGAAAATTTTCTTCAACAATTTTACCTAATTTTAAAGAAATTGCAAGTGCAATATCTTTTTCTTTGGAATGTTTTCCAGGAGCTCCATCATCTTTACCGCCATGACCTGGGTCAATAACCAAAGTTTTTAATACATAATGTTCGTTGTTTTGGCTGTATGTTATTGAATTTGAGCAAATAAGAAGTATTACGAATATTGATAAAATAAATTGGTATTTTTTTTGTTTATAAAAAATCGATATAAAATGCGTCTTCATTAATAATGTGTATAATATTTTAGTTAGTTTTGAAACTTTAATAATAGAATCAATTGCACAAAAATAGCATAATAAAATTGTTTTTAGAATTTAGAAAACTTGTTTTTTCAATTATATTGTTTATAGTATTTCCGGCATTTATGTTTTCGCAAACTGATCCTGATATACAGAAAAGCGATAGCTTAAATGAATTAATCCCAATTGATACAACTAGTTTGCAAATAAATAGCAATCAAACAAATGATACTCTTTCAGAAAGTGAAAAGAAATCAGGCTTAATTGATAATAAAGTAATATATTCAGCAATAGATTCTATAGTACTTTCCCGCGATTCAAAAAAAGTTTATCTGTATAAAAACGCGAAAATTGAATATGGTGATATAACACTTGAAGCTGATTATATTGAATATGATCAGGAGAATAATGTTGTATATGCTTCAGGTGTAGAAGATACTTTAGGAAATTTAATTGGGAAACCTATATTTACTGAGAAATCAGATAAATTTAATGCTAAAACCATAAAATATAACTTTAAAACAAAAAAAGGATATATTGAAGAGGTTTTTACTGAAGAAGAAGATGGTTATTTACACAGTGAGAAAACCAAAAAATTAGAAAACAATGATTTTTTAATGAAAAACGGTAAGTATACAACCTGTGACAATCCTGAACATCCTCATTTTTATCTTTCAATGACCAAAGCAAAAGTTATTCCGGGTGATAAAATAATTTCTGGTTATTCATATCTGGTTCTACAAGATTTACCTTTAAAGTTCCTTTTTATCCCTTTTGGATATTTTCCAAGTCAGAAAGAACAATCATCGGGAATAATAGTTCCTAAATATGGAGAAGAAAGAAATAGAGGTTTTTTTTTACAAGATGGAGGATACTATTTTGGAATTAGTGATAAAATGGATTTAGCAATAACTGGTGATATATACTCAAAAGGTTCTTGGGGAGGCGATTTAAATTATAGATTTGTTAAACGATATAAATTCAACACAAATTTAAGTCTTGGTTATAAAGAATTTATTAAAAGTGAAAAAGGATTAGATGACTATTTAAAATCAAAAGATTTTCAAATTAGATGGACACATAGTCAGGATCCAAAAGCAAATCCAAATTCAAAATTTAGCGCAAGTGTAAACTACAGCACAACATCTTACGATAAATATAATAGTAAAACGATTGAAAATTTAAATACCAATACTAAAAGTTCAAGCATTTCATATAGTAAATCGTGGCCCGATTCACCATTCAGATTAACAGCAGACTTAAGGCACTCACAAAATACACAAACAAATAATGTTGATTTAACTCTGCCCGTTGTTACTTTTAATATGGATAGAAAAAATCCTTTTAGAAGAAAAGGTTCATCTGGTGAAACAAAATGGTACGAAGATATTGAGATTAGTTATAAGTCAAAACTTGAAAATCGAATAACAGCTCCTGATTCAACTATTTTTACTGAAACACAATGGTCTGATTTTGAGAATGGATTTCAACACAATATTCCTTTAAGTACAAATATAAAAATCTTAAAATATTTTAACTTAACTCCACAGGTTGAATATACAGGTATTTTATATCCAAATTATATTTCGAGGTATTATGATGAAAATTATTACATTGAATCGACGGGAAAGTATGGTGCTATTATAACTGATACCATTAACGAGATTAAATATGCCCAAATGGTAACACCATCGGTTTCATTAAGTGTGGGGCCCAATATTTATGGTATGTATGCATTCAGTAATCCAAATGCAAAGATTGTTGCTATTCGTCATGTATTAACACCTTCAGCTAGTATTTCGTACAGACCTGATTTAGGTAGTATGGTAAGTCAATATTATAGTACTTATGAAATGTATTCAAATGGTGAATTTAAAGATGTTGAATATTCGAAGTTCGAAAATGGATTATATAAACTACCATCATCACCAGGTGAATCGAGTGTAATTTCGTTTGGATTAAACAACAACTTGGAAATGAAAATTCGCTCCGACGAAGATACAGCTACAGGAACGCGAAAAATAAAACTTATTGAAGGGTTAAAATTTTCAGCAAATTATAATGTTTTTGCCGACTCTGTAAATTGGAGCTCAATTGGAATAAGTGGTAGAACAACTCTTTTTAAAGATAAAATAAATATCAATATTACAGCTTCGGTCGATCCATACCAAATTAATAAAACTACCGGAAACACAATTAACAAATTTCAATGGAATGATAAAGATGCTGAATTTTTAGGTAAGATTGGTAGGCTAGAGAGTTTCAGATTATCAATAGATTTTAAATTAAACTCTCCCCAAAATGGTGAAAGTGGTGATCAAAGTAATAAAGGAGAAATTTCCGAATCGATATTAAGTAATGATAGAGAAATAGATCAATCAATTATTCAACAACAGCAATTTCAGAAACAAATTATTGGTTATGTCGATTTTGATGTTCCTTGGGATTTAGGTGTTGATTATAATTACAATTACTCTAAGCCAAAATTTGAGAAAGTGATTACTCAAACTATAGGTATAAATGGAAATCTAAGTTTAACTAAAAACTGGAAGATTAGTTTCAGATCAAATTATGATATAACCAATAAAGAATTATCTTCAACATCAATAAACATTCATCGTGATTTGCATTGTTGGGAAATGACTTTTAGCTGGATCCCTGTGGGAAGAATGCAAAGTTACAATTTCCAGATTAACGTAAAAGCATCTACATTAAAAGATTTTCTTAAACTACCTAAAAAGAAAACTTGGCAAGAGAACTTGTAGCTTAATGCTCAATCCAGTTTTTAATAATTTGAGATCCATGTTTTGTCATAATCGATTCTGGGTGATACTGAACTCCTCGTATATCGTATATTTTATGTCGCAACGACATGATATTATTTGTATCAATAGCTGTAATCTCTAACTCATCGGGAAATTTTTCTTTAGAAACAACCCATGAATGGTACCTTCCTGAAACAAATGTTTTTTCAATATCTGTATAAATATAATCATCAATTACAATATTTGTATCAATATCGATACCATGATTAACTTGTGGCATATTAATAAGTGTAGCACCAAAATATTCCGCTATAGCCTGATGACCAAGACATACTCCAAGTATAGGTTTTGTTTTTCTAAACATGTCTAAAATTGAAAACATGATTTTTGAATCGGATGGAAGACCTGGTCCGGGTGAAAAGATTATTTTATCGAATTCAGAAATTTCGTTTATAGCAATTTGATTATTCCGTTTTACAATTACATCTGATGCAAATTGCTCAACTATGTGAACCAAATTATAAGTAAATGAATCAAAATTATCAACAATAAAAACTCTCATTCAATGTAATTTTTTAAGATGAGCAAATTACGTTATTTTTGATGAACAATTTTAAAACTTAAAACAACAAATATGAAAAAAGTAATTTTTACCGAAAAAGCACCTAAAGCAATTGGTCCATACAGTCAGGCAATAGAAGTAAATGGTACTTTATATATTTCCGGACAAATTCCAATTAATCCTGCAACAGGTCAAATGGCCGAAGGAATAACTGAACAAACAAAACAGGTAATGGAAAATATTGGAGAAATTCTTAAAGCTGCAGGATATTCATACTCAAATGTTGTAAAATCGACTTGTTTATTAAGTGATATGAATAACTTTCAAGCCATGAATGAGGTATATGGAACATATTATAAAGAAACTCCACCAGCTCGTGCTGCTTATGGAGTTGTGAAATTACCTTTGGGTGCTTTAATTGAAATTGAAACGATAGCAGTAAAATAATTGTTTAATTTAGTATCAAATAAAAATGGCTGCCAATAATGACAGCCATTTAATTTTTTATAGTTTATAAGAACTATTCGGCAACAATCTCAATAGCTACTTCAACTTTAACTTCTCTGTGAAGTTTAACAGTTACTTTATGAGATCCTACTTCTTTAATCTGATCTTCGGCGATTGTAATGTTCTTACGATCGATATCAAATCCTTTTTCTTTTAATGCTTCAGCTATCTGGATCGTATTTACTGAACCAAATATTTTACCTGTAGAACTGGTTTTAGCACCAATGGTAAGTGAAACTTTTTCAAGTTTTTTAGCATTTTCAAGAGCTTCGTTCTTAATTTTTTCTTCTTTATGTGCACGTTGTTTTAAATTCTCAGTGTGCATTTTTTTTGCAGAAGGAGTTGCAACAACAGCAAATCCTTTTGGAACAAGGTAGTTTCTTCCGTAACCGTTTTTTACTCTAACGATTTCGTTTGCATTACCTAGGTTCGGCATATCTTGTTTTAATATTACTTCCATTTATTATTCCTCCAATTTGCTATTTTAACATATCTGTTACATATGGCAGCAAAGCAAGATGACGAGCTCTTTTAATAGCTTTGGCTACTTTTCTTTGGTATTTTAAAGATGTTCCGGTTAAACGACGTGGTAAAATTTTACCTTGTTCGTTCACAAATTTCTTTAAAAACTCTGGATCTTTATAGTCGATGTATCTGATCTTGTTCTTTTTAAATCGACAATATTTTTTCTTCTTTACCTCAACTGTTGGGGGAGTAAGATATCTGATTTCTGATTGATTCTGTGTCATTGTTATTCCTCCGTTTTAGTTGCTTTTTTACTTCTTTTCTTTTCACTATACTCAACAGCGAATTTATCCAATTTAAATGTTAAAAATCGAATAATTCTTTCGTCTCGACGATATTCAGTTTCTAGTTTGGTGATTAATTCACCATTGCATCTAAATTCAACTAAATAATAAAAACCTGTCGATTTTTTTTGAATGGGATAAGCGAGCTTCTTTAATCCCCAATTTTCTTCGTGCACTATCTCGGCTCCTGCGTTTGCCATAATGCCTTTGAATTTTTCTACTGTTTCCTTCATCTGAATATCAGACAAAACGGGAGTTGTAATGAAAACAGTTTCGTAATGATTCATCATAACATGTTAATTTTTAATGATTATTTAATGAGCCGCAAAATTAGATTATTTTTTAATTATTGCAAAATATTTACTAAGTAAATGATAACAAAAGATATAATATCCATAAGTTTCTTCTGAAAATCTAAAAATAAATAAATTTATAATCCATTTGGTTTGTTTCTAAATTTATTCAATGAAAATTGTAAATTTGTAATTCTTAAATCGAATACTTTATAAAATGGAGAATTTTATTGTATCAGCAAGAAAATACCGGCCAGCAACATTTAAAACTGTTGTAGGACAAAATTCTATAACAACTACATTAAAAAATGCTATAAAAAATAATTATTTGGCTCATGCATATTTGTTTTGTGGCCCAAGAGGAGTAGGTAAAACTACTTGTGCTCGTATATTTGCAAAAACAATAAATTGTAAGAATTTATCCGATACTGTTGAAGCTTGTAACGAATGTGAATCATGTAAAGCATTTGATCAAAACCGATCGTTTAACATTCATGAGTTAGATGCCGCTTCTAACAATTCAGTAGAAGATATCAGAAACCTTATTGAACAAGTTCGAATACCACCCCAGGTTGGAAAATATAGCATCTATATTATCGATGAGGTTCACATGTTGTCATCTCAGGCGTTTAATGCTTTTCTTAAAACTCTTGAAGAGCCACCCGCTCATGCAATTTTTATTTTAGCAACAACTGAAAAACATAAAATTATACCTACCATATTATCACGTTGTCAGATTTTTGACTTTAACCGGATAAAAGTGGATGATACTGTTCAATATTTAGAACATATTGCTAAAAGTGAAAATATCAATTATGATGTTGATGCCTTAAATATTATTGCACAAAAAGCTGATGGTGCAATGCGTGATGCTTTATCTATTTTTGATCAGGTTGTAAGCTTTTCTGGAAACGATATTACTTACCAGAAAGTTATTGAAAATTTAAATGTTCTGGATTATGAATACTACTTTAGATTGACCGACGCGTTTCTAAAAAATGATATTTCTACTACATTATTAACTTTTAATGAAATTCTTGATAAAGGCTTTGATGCACACCATTTCATTTCTGGATTAAGTGAGCATTTCCGTAATTTATTGGTATGCAAAGACGAAATTACTCTTCAGTTGCTAGAAGTAGGAGCAAACATACGTGAAAAATACAAAGATCAAACCAGAGTTTTAACTCCGGATTTTTTATTTAAATCGCTCGAAATATCTAACAAATATGATTATGGCTATAGAACCAGTCGGAATAAAAGACTTCATGTTGAATTGGCGCTAATAGAGTTATGTAACATTGCTCTCGAAAAAAAAAAATCTGATAACAATGAGCTAAATGAAATAACTGATACTGTTGAGATTATTCCAAAAGAAGTTACAAGTCATGAGGTTAAAAAAACTGTTGAACCTAAAATTAAGATTGAAGATCAAAATAAACAAATCCTAAGTAGTAAAAAACCAAAAAACATTTCTTCATTTTCGATTAAAGATAATCTTGTGGCTCCAAAAATTGAATCAAAACAAAAGATTGAAGAAAATGAAGAGATTAATACAGATATTGAGCCTTTAATTCCTGCTGATCAAGATTTTTCTGAAATTGAATTAATTGATAAATGGCAACAGTTTTCAGAAAAACAAATTGATAAACCCCGTATTTATAATACTCTTACTTCAAAAGATCCTAAACTGGAAGAAAAGAGTATTGTAACTTTTGAAATTGACAATAACTTACAAGAAGAAAAAATCAATGAAATTCGAAATGAATTAATTCATTTTTTAAAAGCTGAACTAAACAATTCAAATATTGATCTAAAGTTGATTATAACAGATTTACCCAATGAAACCAAGTTATTTACTCCTGAAGAAAAATATAAGCATATGCTTTCTAAAAATGAGGATTTAGGAAAATTAAGACAAGAGTTTAATCTTGATTTTGATTGATTAAACATTAATTTATTTATTTTGTTAGTGTATTTAAACGGAATTAAAATTTAACCTTAAAATAATTAAAACTATGCTAAACAAAAAAGTTGAAAAGATTCTGAACGAACAAATTGAGAAAGAAGGATATTCTTCCAATTTATATCTTGCTATGGCATCATGGGCAGAAAAAGAAGGTTTTGCAGGTATTGCTCAATGGTTGTATGCACAAGCAGATGAAGAACGCATACATATGTTAAAATTTATAACTTTTATCAATGAACGTGGTGGACATGCAATTATTCCTGCATTTAAACAACCACAGGTTAAATTCGAAGGAATTAAGAAAATGTTCGAGCAAGTATTGGAACATGAAAATTTTATAACAAAATCTATAAATGATATTGTTACTTTAGTTATTAAAGAAAACGATTATGCTACAAATAATTGGATTCAGTGGTTTGTTACTGAACAAATGGAAGAAGAATTGAATGTTCAAACTATTCTTGATAAAATAAATTTAGTAGGCGATAAAAATTTATATCTGTTCGATCGTGATATTATGAGCTTAAGAACAGTTGTTTAATTTTATATTTGATATAAAAAAGAAAGCCCCGGTATATACCGGGGCTTTTCTATTATTTTTGAATTTGAATTTTCTGACTGTAAACTTTTCCTTCATTTTCAACTTTTAATAAATAAAATCCATTATTAAGATGTTCTAAATTTAAAGAATTATCATTTATATTAACTGTTTCTGAATATACTTTTGAACCAGATAATGTGTAAACTTCTACCAAATATTTTCCTGATACCTGATTAGGAACTTCAAAATTTAAATTTCCATTCGATGGATTAGGATAAACATTTATCTTATTTACATTAGTATAATCATTAATTCCAAGGTAAATGAAGAACATGCTTAAACTATTAGATTCATAAGCAATACCATCAATATAACCTTTGATATTAAAATCATAAGTACCATTTTCTGTAACATTAACAAGCATTTCTGTTACTTCAGCAGCAGGAGAAATCAATGATGAATAAAGAGCATCATCAAAATAAACTTGAACTGAATCATAATTCTCATTAAATGTACTAGTAATCATTACATTATTTGTACCTGAAACTCTAATTATTGAAATAGCAGGATTAAAATCTGCAGTTACTTCAAAAGTAACTGAATTATATGGAATATTATTTTTATAACTAATGACTTTTAAAGCATAAGTTCCTTCTTCAGAAATATTTGCATAAATAGTATCAGTTTCTATTCCAACATTATATTTTGTAGTAAAATACTCATTATTAACATATAGTTCAACAGAATCGACATTAGAAAGAATGTTGTAGATTGCTCCTAATTGTTGTTGTCCAAAATATTCTCCAGTAATTTCGGGGATATAATTTAGTTCATCAATTGTTGCAGTCCAGATACCTCTACCGTGAGTAGCAACAACAACTTGATCATCCTGAATATACATTTCATAAATTGAAACTGCAGGAATTCCATTATCAGCATAATGCCAAGTAGCACCATTGTCATTCGATTCAAATAAACCAATATCTGTACCTACCCATATTGTAGATGGATCGTTAGGTAAAACTACTAGACAATTTGTTACTACATCAGGAAAACCATTTGAACTAGAAGTATTTCCTACAAAACCCGATATGTCTTCCCATGATTGACCTAAATCTGTAGTTCGTAAAACTTTTGGTTCACCTGGGAATGAGAATAGTAAGAATGCAGTAGAGTCTTCATAAGGATGAGTTGAGATACCACTAATGTAACCGCTTAAATCTGCGTCTGAGAATTCAGTAACTGCTGTAAATGATTCTCCTTGGTCTGTTGAAGCAAACATTTTCCAGTTATTACTTGAAGCCATTGCAGCTCCAGCCCAAACAATATTTTCATTAGCTAAAGAAACTTCAACATGGTGTTGACTGGTTACTTTTG
>Ga0154355_1088_pt3 | contig 18622 bp, 15 predicted proteins | sample RifGroA2_FD_115883 | JGI IMG/M metagenome (GOLD analysis project Ga0154355, IMG submission 115883) | Bacteroidetes bacterium GWA2_31_9b
GATTTTACAACTGAAATTCTATTCAAAGCATGGAAGCTTGGTGCCGAAGAGCCAGAATTTACTATTATGCGCGTTATTGTTCAAGGTGAAGAAAATGGAATTAAAAAAGAAATCACGTATGATTTGTACGATGAGTATGATGCTATAGAGAAAATATCTTCAATGGCCAGAACAACTGGTTTCACTGCAACTGCTGCTGCCAATATGGTTTTAAATGATGTGTTTTCTCAAAAAGGTGTGTTCCCACCAGAACTTATTGGTAAAAAACCAGAATGTTATACCTATATTATTGACTACTTAAAAAAACGAAATATTCATTATATAAAAACAGAAAAGTTGTTATAATGAGATTCATTAAAAGCAGTGGTTAATTATATCACTGCTTTTTTTTATGAATTACTTTTAATAATTTTAATCATTAAAAAAGATAAGGCATAAAACGATTATCTTTAAAGCGGAATTTTAACTTAATAATCAAACAAAATGAGGTTGAAAACAAACTGTTTAAAAATCTTATTTCTATTTGTATTTATTAATATTTATTTTTATTCTTTATCACAAAATGCAACAAGCATTTCAGGTAAGACAGAATATTTAACCTTTAATATTTTAGAAAGTGAGTTATCAGAAGGTAAGTATATCAATGGAAATATAGATTCATTGGGCTTTCATCCATATAATAAAGACAAAATTCCAAATACAAGACCTAAAAACGATCGAATGATAACGCTTCGATCAGAAATCATTATCGATAGTTCGAACATTAATCAAAATCTTTACCTTGTTACTTTGCCAATAGATTATGCTTGCAGAATTTATTTTAATGGTAAAGTTATTGCAATAAAAGGGAATACAAAGAATGGTTATACAAATAGAATTCATTATACTGAAAAAACATTATTGTCGAATTCAGAAATAATTTATAATCAAAAAAACGAAATAGCTTACGAACTTTATCCTAAAGAAGGAGAAATAAATCCATTTATTAAGGTTTTTATTTCTGATTCAAGATATGCTGACAAATATGTTTTTCGTAGAAACTTTTTCGGATCAGGATTAATATTTTCATTATCGATATGTTCTATTGTATTTTTTATTTTCTTCCTATTTACATATATAAGTCGACGAGAATTTGAAAAATGGCATTTTTTATATTTTGCATTCATGAATTTATTTTTAGTAGTTAGCTACATTAATAATATTGTATCATTCAACTATGCAAATACATTTATTTTAGAAAAAATTGCTCGAGCAGGATTTCCAATATTTATTTTTGTTGGATGCAGTTTTATGATTGATTATACTAATGTACTTAGAAAAAAGAGATTATTCAAAATCATTTTACTATTAGTCTATTTACCTGCATTAATTATGGTTTTAATTCCCAATACGATAACAGGAGTTATAAAAGCATACAATTCTTATCCTTTAATTGTTCTATTATTAGGCAATTTTATTCTTTTTGCTCTTTCGTTTTTGTTTTATTTAAAAGAGAAAAATTTACTGTCTCTTTTAATATTTATTGCAATGTTATTAAACTTATTTGCAGGATTTCATGATGGATACATATTTGCAATTTTAAAATCTAAACCATTTGTACTGTTAGTACCTATTGCTGTTTTTCTAATAAACCTGATAATTTTTATTGTTTTAATAGTTGATTATTCAAAATCATATCATTTAGCAATAAAAAGTTCTGATAAATTAAAAATATTAAATGAAAATCTTGGATTGGTTGTTGAAGAACGTACAAAGAAAATAATTGATTATTCAAATAAACTAGAAGTGGCAAACAACACAAAAGATAAATTTTTTTCAATTATAGCTCATGATCTTAAAAACCCGTTTAATACGCTTATTGGTTATTCAGAGTTATTGAAAAATGATTTTAGAGAACTTGCTGATAATGAAATATCTAAACAATTAAATATTATATTTTCTACTTCAAAAAATGGATATGCATTATTAGATAATCTTTTACAATGGGCACAATCTCAAACAAATATTATTCAATTTAAACCAGTTAAAATTAAATTACGAAAACTGGTTCAAGAATGTATTGAAAATATCGAAAATCAAAGTAAACTTAAGGAAATAGAGATAATTAATAATGTTCCAGAAAAATTTGAATTTACCGGAGACGAAAATCAATTAAAAACTATTTTACGAAATTTAATTTATAATGCTGTAAAGTTTACATCTCGAAATGGACTAATAATTATTAAATCGGAAAAAACTAGTTCGGACATTTTAATTTCAGTAAAAGATACTGGAATAGGTATTTCAGAAGTTGATATTAAAAATTTATTTAAAATTGAAAAGCTATTTTCAAAATCAGGAACAAATAACGAAAAAGGGAGTGGACTAGGGTTAATTTTATGTAAAGAATTTATTGAAAAACAAGGAGGGAGAATTTGGGTCGAAAGTGTTGCTGGATATGGTAGTGAGTTTAAATTTATTCTTCCTGTATTTAAAAAGGCTTAATTTTTTAATATTAAAACTTTATAAAACAACATTTTTTTTAATATTAAACATTATCTTTAAAAATGGATTTTTTTATTTTAATTATCACTTCTTGTAAATGAAAAGTAAAATTAGAGTTTTTAAATTCGTGCTTATTTTTCTAATAGTTATTATTGGGATTAGCTCATTTTCTCAGAATATATATAAAAACTCAAAATCCCAACTCTATCTTGATTATTTTATTCTTGAAAGTGAATTCTCTGAAGGGAAATTTATTCAGGGAGACTATATTAATCAGGGATTTATTAAATATGATTACAAAGAAATTTCAAATACCAGACCTGCTAATAACAGAATGATAACTATACGTTCTGATGTTATTATTGATAGCTCAACAATTAATAATGATTTATATCTTGTAACATTCCCTATTGATTATCCATGTAATGTTTTTTTAAATGGTAACTTAATATGTATAAGAGGAAATTATAAAGGAGGATATACAAACAGATTGCATTATTCTGAAAGTATTTACTTACCCCGCCATTTAATTCAATTTGACAAAATTAATGAAATAGCTTTTCAGTTATTTCCACAAGAAGGTGAAACCAATCCATTTAGTAAATCATTTATTTCTGATGCAGAGTATGCATCAAAATATGTTTTTATTAGAAATTTTTTAGGAACAAAATTTACATTAGCGTTATCTTTTTGCGGTTTAATTTTTTTCGTTTTTTATTTATTTACTTATTTAAGCCGTGGTGAATATAAAAATAAACAATACCTCTTCTTTTCTTTAATGAATTTGTTCTTCTTTATAAGTATAATGAATAATATTTTTACTTATGATTTTACAAACACTTTTGTTGTTGAAATGATTTCCCGAATTGGTTTTCAATTAGCTATGGTTGTATGTCTATTTTTCCTTTTTGATTATACCGGAATACTTCTTAAATATAATAGATCAATTAAGATAGCTATATTAATTGTATATACACCAGCTATTATTCTAATAAGTTTGCAAGATAATTTATCTGACCTTTTAAGAGTAAATAATGGTTATCCAATATCATTATTGGTAATTGGAGAATTGTTTTTTGTGATTTTGACTACAATTTATTTTTTAAAAGAAAAAAGTATAAAATCAATATTTCTTTTAGGTGCATTTCTATTTAATCTCTATGCAGGAATGCATGATACTTATTATTTCGCAATATTAAAAATAAAACCTTTTGTTTTACTTACTCCTTATTCTGTTTTCTTTATGAATCTGGTAATCTTTTTTGTACTCGCTGTCGATCATACAAAAGCATATCATTTAGCTATAAGTAATTCTAAACAACTTAAGGCTTTAAATGAAAACCTTGAGTTACTTGTTGAAGAAAGAACCAAGAAAATTGTGGATTATACAAATGAACTTGAAACAGCTAATAAAACAAAAGATAAATTTTTCTCAATCATAGCCCATGATTTAAAAAATCCATTTAATATTCTAATTGGTTATTCCGAATTATTAAAAACAGATTTCAAGGAATTAAGTGAACATGATATTCAGGATCAGTTAAATATCATATATACAACATCAAAAAATGGATATATTTTGCTCGACAACTTACTTCAATGGGCTCAAACTCAAACAAATCAGATACGATTTAATCCTGAAAAAATTAACCTAAGAAAACTTACCCAGGGTTGTATAGAAAATATTGAAAATCAAAGCAGATTTAAAGATATTGAGATAATTAATAATGTTCCTGAGGATTTAGTATTTACAGGTGATGAAAATCAAATTAAAACAATTTTGCGAAACCTAATTTGCAATGCTGTTAAGTTTACATCACGAAATGGTTTAATAATAGTTAAATCAGAAGTAAAAGAATCCGACATTCATATTTCTGTTAAAGATACAGGTATTGGTATTTCAGAAGATCTTATAAAAAATTTATTCAGAATTGATAAGTTATTTTCAAAAATTGGAACAAACAACGAAAAAGGAAGCGGTTTAGGTTTAATTTTGTGTAAAGAGTTTGTTGAAAAACATGGTGGAAAAATCTGGGTTGAGAGTATTCCTGAAAAAGGTAGTGAATTTATATTTTCGATTCCAAAAAGTAACTAATTATTATTAATTCATTTCATTTCATATTAATTTATAAACTATTCAATATCAAACTCTCATAATTATTTTTTAACTATTCTTATATTCAATTATACTTTATGTTTCCTCCAAAAAATTTCAAGAAGTCTTTATAATGTCAATAAAATAAAACCAAATCCATGTTAATTTTGATTTTATCTTTCTTATATTGCACCCATGTTATTAAAAACTATAAACTTAATTTATAATTTTTATAGGCTGCAATCAAAAATTTAGTAATTTATTAATACAAACCTATTGGTAAATGTAATTTACCAGAAAATCAAAAAAACATATGCAAAAAATTGTTGAAAAATATTGTGAATTACCACGTGTAGTAAGAAGACCATTATGGCAAATTTGGCATAACTTAATGATCCGTTTTGATAAAGATAAAGCGGCAACTTTTATGAATTATGGTTATGCAGGTTTAAATGGAGACCAAACATTAACTTTACTTGAAAGAGACGAAAACGACAGATTTTGTATTCAATTATATGATCATGTTGTTAATAAAGTTGAATTAAAAGATAAGGATGTTTTAGAAATTGGTTCTGGTCGCGGGGGAGGAGCATCATATATTACACGATATTATAGTCCTGCATCATATGTTGCATTAGATATATCAAGCCATGTTGTTGACTTTTGCAATAAATACCATAATGTTAAAGGTTTATCCTTTATTAAAGGATATGCTGAGAAACCACCTTTTAACGATAATACTTTTGATGCAGTTGTAAATGTTGAATCGGCAAGATGCTACAAAGATCTTGATGTATTTTTTTATGAAGTTAAAAGAGTATTAAAAACCGGAGGACATTTTTTGTTCGCCGATATGATCAGACATAACGAAGTTGAAACAATAAAAGCCCAATTAAGTAAAAGCGGTTTAGAACTTGTTTCTCAGGAAAATATCTCGAAAAATGTTGTTAAAGCATTAGATTACGATCATATTCGAAGAGAAAGCTTAATAAAAGATCAAATTCCCGGATTCTTAAATAAAGCATTTTTACAATTTGCAGGTACACAAGGAACGGAACGATATGAATCATTTGCTAATGGCAAAATGGAATATTGGAGTTTTGTTTTACAAAAAAAAGCGTAATTGTCAATATATAGGTAATCTTGAAATTATTTGATTATAAATCGTTTTTATATTAAAATATAGTTTATTTTTGCACAATCATTTACACTTAAATTTTTTTCTTAGTATGAACATTTTTATTGGAAGTCTTCCATTTAGAGTTAAGGAAGAAGAATTAAAAGGCTTTTTCGAAGAATATGGAGAAGTAGCATCTTGTAGAATTATTACAGATAAATTCTCTGGAAGAAGCAAAGGTTATGGTTTTATTGAAATGCCTGACGATGATCAAGCACTAAAAGCAATTGAAGAACTTAACGGTTCAGAAGTTGATGGACGTACAATCGTTGTTAACAAAGCTGAAGAGCGAAAAGAAGGCGAACGCAGAAGTAGCGGTGGTGGTAACTTCAGAGGTGGAAACAACAACCGTAGTGGCGGTGGTGGTAATAGCCGAGGTGGTTACAACAGAAGCGGCGGCGGTGATCGCAGAAGAGAAGAATAGTACTGCTTATAGTTAGAATTTCTATATATGTTTTTATTAAAGAGTGTAACAAAGTGTTACACTTTTTTTATTTTTGATAATTATTAAATATTTTTTATTATGATTGAAATAGGTAAAATAAATTTACTTAGAGTAGTTAAATTCGTCGATTTTGGTGCTTATTTAGATGGTGCTGAATTTGGAGAGATATTAATTCCAAAACGATATATTCCCGAAAATCTTGCTGTTGATGATATGATATCTGTTTTTATTTATACCGATTCTGAAGATCGAATTATTGCAACTACTGAAATGCCTTTTGCCATGGTTGGCAATTTTGCTTATCTTAAAGTTGTATCGATAAATAAAGTAGGTGCATTTCTTGATTGGGGTTTAACAAAAGATTTGCTTGTTCCCTTTAATGAACAAAAACAAACTCTTGAGCTGGATAAATCATACATAGTTTATGTTTTTCTCGATAAGCTTACAAATAGAGTTGCTGCAACAACAAAAATTGATAAATATTTAGATGTAGAACCAGTCGAATACGAACCTGGAGATATAGTAAATATTCTTATTCACAGCCAAACAGATCTTGGTTATAAAGTAATTGTTGAAAGTAAACATTGGGGTGTAATATATGAAAACGAAGTTTTTCGTTCATTAAAAAGAGGACAACATCTTACTGCATATATTAAAAAAATAAGAGATGATGGGAAAATTGATCTTTCAATAGATAAACCAGGCTTTGAAAAGATTGATGATTTAACCGAAAAAATAATTGAAAAATTGAAAACAAATAAAGGTTTTATAGGTGTTACAGATAAATCATCGCCAGAAACAATATATGGTGTTTTTGGTGCAAGTAAAAAAACATTTAAAAAGGCTATTGGTGCATTATATAAAAAAAGAATTATTAATATCTCAGAAGAAGGAATTCATTTATTGTAAAACTATGTTTAATGATTTTTAGCTCTTAATTCATCAATATGAATTAACAATAAGACTTATTTTATTACTTTAAGAAAGAATATAAGTTTAATTTTTATCAAGTAATTTAATTAACATATAGTTTTATCAATCTTTATATTTTGTGAAATTTTAATCAATTTAAAAATAAATTAGTTGATATTGATTTTTTTTAAATTGAAACTAAATGGCTCGATTCATGTATACATAATCAGCATAAACTAAATATAAAATCTATGAAGAAATTTTATATTCTGCTTTTTATAGTATTACTTACAAACTCATGCAGAAGAGATAAAGACAATATTATTAAAGATTTGTTTCAGGAACCTCCCGTTAGCCCTATTTCTCAAACAATTAAAACTTGTGTTCCCGTTGGATATGCTGCAACATTAATGATGGCTCATTTTAAGGGTTCAAAATTTAAGAATGTAAAAGTTGAAAAAAATAAAAGTGCAACAGTTTTACATATTGATACTTCTATTGATTATCCGTATAAATTTAAAGGTGATTCTTATGGTGAAATGATTGTTGCTGGTGTTCAGTTAACTGAAAATACTGCAATTATGAGTGTATTTTTTACAGAAACAAATATTGAAGTTGGTAGTTTTAGATTGACCGATGTTAAAACTTTTCCTGTTATTTACGATAATGAAAAAATCAAAATAGTTTATGCAGGATATGATATTAATTTTGGTGGCGATATGGATTTAACCATGTCGTTAACTCAAGATGAAATTGATATTGAAATTGAAAAACTTGAAATTGAAATTCCATTAACTCAATATATTGCAATTGATCAGAATGCCTGGATAATTGATGTATACCACAACAATACTTTAGATAATTTTTTGGATGATGAATTTGAGATTAATGGAGGGCAGCAAAGTATTGAAGTGAGCGATTATGATTTAGAATCGTCAGTTTCCGTAATGCAGATTGCCATGCTTGAAACCGAATTTTCTATAGATTGTTTAAAAAACCCAACAAGTGGTTATGCATTTATGCAAGATGTTGAAATTGATTCCAAAAAAGGAGCAAATAGTGTTTTTGGATCTGTTTTTTATACTTTTCATTCAAGTTGCGATGGTGATGTAAAATTAACCGTTGCCACCGGAACATTTATAACTTCGATAGGGAAAGAAATTGATTTAGATTTGATATAAAAAAAGGATACAAGTTATTAATAACTTGCATCCTTTTATGTTTTTATATTTTACAATGAAACTTGTTATTCTACTACAAGTTTAACATCAATTATAAAATCATCGTAAATCATATTATCACCGAGACTATCGAAAAACTTTCCAGAACCATAACGAATATCATATTTTGTTCTATCAATAGATATAGTACTGGAATATACATTACCGTCCTTTATAGCTTTAAAAGTTATTGGTTGAGTTATTCCTTTTATTGTAAGTTTTCCATTTACTGTTGCTTCATTATTAATGAAAACAGTACTTTCTGTTATTACTAAGTTTACTGATGGGTATTTATCAACACTAAAAAAATCATCAGATTTTAAATGGCCAATAAGTTTCTGATTATAAGATTCATCCGTTAAGTCTTTATTAATAAGGCTTGCCATGTCAATTGAAAATTCACCTGAAGTAATCTTGTTGTTTTTTAAAGTTAGTTTCCCATCTTTAAGATTAACATAACCCCAGTGTTCTCCGGTTACTTTTTTACCTGTCCATTTAAGTTCAGATTTTGTTGTACTTGCTTTAAAGTCCTGAGCATTGGTTGATAACCCAATAAGCAAAAATACTGATACTATTAAATACATAAATTTTTTCATAGTCAAATTCTTTTTTTTGGTGAATAAAGTTTTTGTTTAATTATTGTTTGTTTAGTGAAACAAAATAGTAAACAGAATGTTTAATTTAAATTATTTTTTTAGTTAAATAATTTCTGTTTTTATTTAAAAAGGGTAATAAATAATTAACCTTCTATTATTTGTGAATCAAATCAGGATCGGTAAGAATCTGTTTTGATCCCAGATAAAAGAAATAAGCACTAATTGTCATTAAAGTATGACTTATGTCGAAATGGTTGAACCAAATAGAAAATCCCCATTTATTCATAAAGAATAAAGCTCCTAAAGCAGAAAATCCAACAGCAATAAGAAAAAGTTTGCTTCCTTTAGTCTTAGTTTTAAAATAAACTACAAGATTAAAACTTGTAACAACAATTAATAAACCATAAGCAGAGTGAACCTCCACAAAGAAAAAATTAAGTGTTAGAAAAGTTATAGTAACAAAAGTACTTAATTCAACAATATTTACCCATGCAAAAAAGTTCCCAAGTTTTGGTTTTATTAGAGGTCTAGCATATTCAATTGCTGCACGTTCAACCAACATTATAGAAAACATACTGGTAAGCCAACCAGGTAATTTCCATGGATTAGCAATATCTTTTAATAGTTCATCACCAAAAATAAAAGATAAAACCTGAATTAGAGTTTCAGGCGATTTCCATTGGGCATCAAACAAGTACAGAAATCCATGCCCAACTATTCCTCCAATAGTTGTAGCTATACCCATACTTAAAAAATAATACTTTAAATACAGATGTACTTTATTACGAATATCAATTTTATTTAATTTAAAAAAAGCATAAAAACATACTGCCGAAACCATTAAATCTGTAAAAGTGGTTACCGGCTCGTCAATTCTGATTCCTAATAATTCTATCGATGGTTGAATATATTCCATAGTATATGCAAATTATTAAATGTAATTACTTTTGTCAAGTTTGTTGTTTTGATTTTTATCATGGTGTTTGAAATTTTTTAGAATTTTGTGAGTAAAGGAAATTCTCTCTATAAAATTTTTATTGTTATATTTGTCATCCTTTAAATTTATAGCTACAGTTTTGAAAAAGATATTTGCAATTTCAATTTTCGTACTTCTTATTAAGGTGAGTTTATTTGCACAAAGTGTTAGTTTAGAACCTATTGCTTCGTTTGGAACTCGTCAAGGAGTTAATATGTCGTTTGTAGATTTCTCTCCAGCAGTTGGAAATAAACTTCTCTATGGATATAATGGAGGGCTTGTATTTAATTATAAAGGTGAGAAATTTTTTGGAATACAAGTTGAGTTAAATTATTCTCAAAAAGGCTGGTCAGAAGATTTAGATACTATTCAAAATTCGTATTCACGCCAGTTAAATTATATTGAACTCCCATTTTTGACACACATTTATTTTGGAAACAGAGACCTCAATTATTTTGCTAATTTGGGTACATCTGTTGCTTATCTTGTTTCTGAAAAAGAAACTGCAGAAATAAATAATGAATTATACATACATAAATACTATGATAAAAAGATTGATAATAACTTTGATTTTAATATTGTTGGCGAATTGGGCATTTCTTATTTAACAACTATTGGAACGTTTCAGTTTGGAGCAAGATATTATTATTCACTAACCAGTATTTTTGATTATGATTCTAAAACTATTGATTACGATTCTAAAACTATGCCTTATAATGTTTCTCGTAATCAGGTTATAAACATATCTCTTACCTATTTTCTTACATCAAAAAAGTAGTTTAATTGAACATATCAAATATTTATTTGTTTGGAGTAATAGAGTTTTAACTAAACAACTAAAAAAATTAAGATATGAAAAAATTGACATTTTTATTAGCCGCAATTTTAATAACAATTACAACTATGGCACAAACAAAAACATTTTATGATTTTAAGGTAATAGATATTGATGGAACTGATTTTGATTTGGCTACATTTAAAGGTAAAAAAGTACTCGTGGTAAATACTGCTTCTAAATGTGGATTTACACCACAATATACCGATTTGCAAAAGTTATACGAAAAATATGGATCAGATAAATTTGTAATTATTGGATTCCCTGCAAATAATTTCATGAGTCAGGAACCTGGAAGCAATAATGAGATTAAAGAATTTTGTTCTACAAAGTACAATGTTACATTTCCTATGATGGCTAAAATTTCTGTTAAGGGAGACGATATACATCCTTTGTATTCGTGGTTAACCTCTAAAGATGAAAATGGAGTTATGGATTCAAATGTAAAATGGAATTTTCAGAAATACATGATCGATGAAAATGGTAAATTGGTTGATGTAGCATACTCGAAAACAAATCCTCTTGATGAACAAATCGTAAACTGGATTACAGGTAAATAAAAAATTTATACTTCTTTTTTAAATCCACATCCCAAACGATGTGGGTTTTTTTGTAGGGTAAATAGATTTTTGTTAATCTTATAAATTGTAATTTTATTATAAAGAATCTTTTTAAACCCTACGATTATGAGAAACCAAATTTTACGATTATTTATTTTTATTCTGTGTTGTTCAACAACAGAATTATATGCTCAATTTCCTATACTTAAAGGACCATATTTGGGTCAGGCTTTACCCGGTAATACTGCTAAAATTTTTGCTCCTGGAATTATTTCAACCGGATTGTACGAAAGAGATTTTACTGTTTCACCAAAATTTAATGAAATATATTATTCTGTTTTTTTAGGTGACTGGAATACAATTATGGTTACAAAAGAAGAAAATGGTGTATGGACAGAGCCTGTAGTTGCTTTATTTGCAAGAGACACCAATTTCTTTTTTGCAGAACCGGCTTTATCAATTGATGGAAATAAAATCTTTTATTTGTCGACAAAACCGCGAGAAAATGAAGTTGCTAAAGGTGGTTGGCAAAACCAAAATATTTGGTTTGCAGAAAGAAAAGCTGATGGATCATGGAGTGAAAGCATGCCGTTACCTCAAAATATTAATGAATTTGATGAATTTTACCCTTCAATAACTAAGGATGGAACTCTTTATTTTTGCAGAACAGATGCTAAAACTGGTACTTCTCAGATTTTAAGATCAAAACTGGTTAATGGTTTGTATGCTGACCCGGAAATTCTTCCTTCACCAATAAATGATAGAGGAACTCATTTTAATGCATGTATAGCACCTGATGATAGTTATTTAATTGGATGTGTTGCCAGAGATACTCTAAATCCTAATAAAACAACATATATGCTTTTTTTTCATAACGATGATGATACTTGGAGTAAAGGAATTGATATGATAAAGGAATTAAATCTTCCAAGCAAAAATGCAATAAGCATTTCAATATCTCCAGATGGAAAAAACCTATTCTTTGCGTCAACAGTAAAAACTATTCGATTTAAAGATTTGAACCCGGATTGGAGTTTGAGTAGATTAAACGAGAGAAGAAAAATTGAAGGAAATGGAAATTCAGATATTTACTGGATAAATACTTCGTTTATTGAAAAACTAAAAAAGAAAGTCGAATTCTAAATCGATAATGATTAAAAAAAATAAAAGATGCTGTCTTAAAAATTAAAAGGCAGCATTTTTCATTTGTATACTATAGCATAAAAATTAAAATATAAAAATCAATTGAACATTATCAAACTATTAAAGTAAACTACTTTTTTTCAAGTAATAATTGAGCCAAATCGAATCGAATAAAAAATACCTTTAATACCTTGTAAAAATCTGGAAATTAAATATATCATAAAATAATAAAAAGCTTATGTATTGATTTTCAATTTAATTTAGTATAATTTAGATTAAGTTTTTAAAATTTAAAAAAAACGAAAAGGATCAAAATAGTTATTCGTTTAATATAGATGAAAGAAGAATGATTAAAAAGTTTACATAAAAAATGTAAAATGGAGCAACCTCAAAGTGCAGATACAAATAAAATTGTTTTATTCAACCTGGATAAGCCCAAATATGCACTCTACTTATATGCAGTAGAACGAGTTATAAGATCGATTGAAATTACTTCATTACCAAAAGCACCAGAAATTGTTTTAGGTGTAATAAATCTGCAAGGAGAGATTATCCCAGTAATTGATATAAGGAAGCTGTTTAGATTACCAACACATGATATTAATTTAGAAGATCAATTTATTATTGCAAGAACATCAAAAAGGCTCGTTGTGCTTGTGGTTGATTTGGTTGTTGGTGTTTCAGAACTTGCAGATTATCAGGTTATAAATAGTAATGAAGCATTACCATTTGCCGATTACTTATCGGGTGTTACCATATACGAAAACAATATTGTTCTAATAAATGATCTTGAAAAATTTCTTTCACTTGACGAACAACGGCAATTGGATAATGCACTTAATATCGTTATTTAATGAATCATGTTCTTTCAAATAATATCTTGTTACAATTAGAAGGATTTGTTGCTCAAAATCTTGGTTTATCTTTTCCAAAAGATATATGGGCTAGCCTGGAGCGAAATATAATATCTGCGGCAAAGGAGTTTGGATTTGATGATACAGAAAGATTTGTTAAACACATAATTTCTACGCCATTAACCCGTGAGAATTCCGAAATATTAGCATCTTATCTGACAATTAACGAAACTTATTTCTGGCGTGAATCGGAATCTTTTGAAGCATTGGAAAAAAAGATTTTTCCTGAGTTAATAAAAAAACGTAAAAGGGAAGAAAAAAGAATACGAATTTGGAGTGCGGGTTGTTCTACAGGAGAAGAACCATATTCAATAGCTATAGCACTTAGAAGATTGATTCCCGATATAGACCAATGGAATATAACTATATTGGCCAGTGATATAAATCCAAAAATTCTTCAAAAAGCAATTATAGGTGAATATGGCCAGTGGTCATTTCGTAGTGCACCACAATGGTTAAAAGAAAAATACTTTATTCCAAAAGAAAAAGGAAAGTTTGAGATTATTCCTGAAATTAAAAGCATGGTAACATTCGAATACCTGAATTTAGCGGAAGATATTTTTCCATCTTCGCTAAATAATACGAATGCAATGGATATAATATTTTGCCGTAATGTTCTTATGTATTTTACTCAGAATCGTGCAACACAAACTTTGCGTGGTTTATACAATTCATTAATACAAGGTGGTTATCTTGTAGTTTCTGCAAGCGAACTTTCACTTCAGAACTATGCCGAATTTGCTACAGTTAATTTTCCTGGTGTGGTTTTTTATCGAAAGATTTCAAAAAAAATTGAACATCAGCAACAGCAAGAGTTAACAGTTATTGGGGAGGAATATAAACCAATAATATTTGAATTGCCGTTGAAACACTTCGAAATTGAGGAAAAGACAAAACCACAGATCAGTGAAATCGAAAACGAAAATCTTCATAAAACTGAAATCCCAATAAATGTTGATTCTTTATATGAGGAGGCCTTATCCTTATATTCCCAAGGTAGTTATACAGATGTAATTAGTAAACTTCAAAAAAACAATTTAGCTGTTGATGAACAGATACTCTTAATTCGTGCATACGCTAATCAGGGAAAACTTGGAGATGCATTGAAATCGTGTGAAAAGGCAATTGCAAAAAATAAAGTTGACCCAAGGTTACATTACCTGTATGCTACAATACTTCAGGAAAATAGTCAGCTAAATGAGGCCATAGCGGCACTTAAACGAGCAATATTTTTGGATTCAGACTTTGTTCTCTCGTACTTTTCTTTAGGGAATATATATAGGCAACAAGGGAATATGAGGAATACAAAAAAATGTTATGAAAATGTTTTGTCGATAATAAATAAACGTAGCCATGATGATATTTTACTGGAATTTGAAGGGTTAAACATTGGCAGATTAAAGGAAATTATTAATGCATCATTACAAGTTAGTATATAATTATGAAGAAAAATCAAATTGAGGGCAAACAAATCCAAAAACCAAACGCTAATTTAAGTGAAATTAAAGAAGGATTAAATTCTGTACAGGAAGCATTGAATCAGAAAATTATTCGTCCTGTAGAAGAAATGCACAGCATACTAAAAGCAAGAGCCCAAGATTTAGCCGTTAAAAAGAAGGATGAAACTGTACAAAGTAAATTTGTGGAAATTGTTATGTTCAAGTTGGCATCTGAGACTTACGGAATCGAAAACACATTTATTCGTGAGGTTTATCCATTAAAAGATTTTACAATTTTACCAGGTGTTCCATCTTTTGTGTTAGGTATTGTTAACGTACGCGGACAAATTATTTCGGTGATTGACCTGAAAAAATTTTTCAATCTACCGGAAAGAGGTTTAGGAGAACTGAATAAGGTAATCATCATACGTAACAATAAGATGGAATTTGGTATTCTAGCTGATATTATTCACGGCACTCGTTCAATATTACTTGAAGAAATCCAAACGTCACCTATAGAAACAAGTGGAATAGGAGCAGGATATTTAAAGGGAATTACCAACGATCATATTATCATTCTTGATGCAGAAAGGATTTTAGAGGATGAGAGAATTATAGTACATCAACAATCTGAATAAATTAAATTTTAAATAATAACAAAGGAGAAAAAATCATGAAATATTTTACTAACCTTTCTACCCGATCTAAGCTACTTTTTAGTTTTGGCATTATCTGGATTATGTTTTTGGTGGTGATTATTATTGCATACAACGGCTTACGAAATATTACACAATCAGAAAAAAAGTTATCTGAAGTAAATTTTCGAATAGCACTTGAATTGAGAGAACTAAGATCTCATCAGAATTACAATAGAGCCGCTATCTTAGATATGATTCTGACTAAAAATAAGTCGGAACAATTAGCTCTTGAAGGAATTATAAACGAGCGAGGACAAGCAATTAATGTTATAATAGAAAAATTATTTAAACTTGACACAGATCACCAATTCCAAAACAGGTTAAAAGAATTGGAAAATGAAATCGAAACATATCGTTTAGGCAGGGACGAAGAAATTAAACTAATTCAGGAAGGGAAATTGGAAGAGGCCCAAAAACTGGGAACAACACACCTGAAAGATCAATTTGAAAAAATCCGGCTAATTTCAACCGAAATGGGTGATAAGGCAGCAAAGGATTCAGATATTCAACTGGAACTTGATCAGCAACAGGCAAATTCGGCAATAATTTTATTTTTAGTATTTGGGATAGTTGTGCTTTTCTTTAGTATCCTTATGATAATATTGATGAACAGAACAATTGCCCAACCACTGAATGAGATTACAAAAATTGCTGCATCTATAGGTGAGGGTAACTTAAATGTTGAATTGAATGTAATTGAAAGAAAGGATGAAGTAGGAATACTTATGCAAACTTTTAGTAGGATGGTAGATGTACTTAAAGGAATGGCAACTGTTGCTCAGAAAATTGCTTCAGGGGATCTCACTGGGTCTATTGTTCCACAATCAGAGAAAGATATTCTGGGAAATACCTTTTTACAAATGTTAAATAATTTGCGCCGTATAATGAAAGATATCGTTGAAAGTGTTAATCTGCTTGCTTCGTCATCCAGCGAAATATTGATTGCAACTACACAAGTTGCAGCTGGCGCATCAGAAACAGCATCAGCAATTAGTGAAACAACTACAACAGTAGAAGAAGTAAAACAGGCAGCTCAACTATCCAGTCAAAAAGCAAGCCGTGTTTCCGAAAATGCGCAACAAACAGCCCAGGTAACTCAAACCGGACAACAAGCAGTTGACGAGACTATAAAAGGAATGTATCATATTCAGGATCAAATGGAATCTGTTGCAAATACAATTGTACGCTTAAGTGAGCAAAGCCAGCAGATAGGTGGAATAATTGCTTCGGTAAATGATTTAGCCGATCAATCTAATTTGTTAGCAGTAAACGCTGCAATAGAAGCAGCAAAAGCCGGTGAACAAGGGAGAGGATTTACAGTTGTTGCTCAAGAAATAAAAGATCTTGCCCAACAATCAAAACAAGCTACAATACAAGTTCGTAATATTTTAAGCGATATACAAAAGGCCACGAGCGCGGCAGTAATGGCAACCGAACAAACAAGCAAAGCTGTTGAAAATGGAGTTAAGCAATCAACTCAAACTGGAGAATCTATTAAGAAATTAGCAGAAAGTAGCAACAAAGCAGTAGAAGCTGCAACTCAGATTGTAGCTTCAAGCCAGCAACAGGTAGTTGGGATGGATCAAATAGGATTAGCCATGAATAACATCAATCAGGCAGGAACGGAGAATGCGGCCAGTATGGTACAAGCCGAAAAAGCAGCAAAGGACATGAATGAGTTAGGTCAAAAGTTGAAACTTTTAGTTGAACAATATAAAATATAAGGTAGTTACTAAGACGGATACTAAAGACGAAAAATTTTTAAACTGGTATTGACAGCAAATAATTGAAAGGTATTACGAATGAGCATTTTATTATATTGATTCAATATAAATTATGAAAGATGAAAAGATAATTGTAAAGCAAGAAAAACAATGAATTAATAAATATAGGAGACATGAGACATGTTTAAAAATACTAAAATTGGCTTACGATTAGCACTAGGCTTTTCATTAGTAATTGTTTTTATGATGGTATTAATAATCATTTGCATGCGCCAGATGAAGGTTGATCGTGATAATCTTGAGCATATTGTAAAAGAAATTAATGTGCGCGTACGATTAGCCAATAAAATGATTGATAACTCAAGAAATGTAGCGTTATCTGTTAGAGGCCTCTTAATGCTAAAATTCAGCAACCAATCTGCCGAGAGTTTACAAAAGATGAGAGATGAATATACAGATAAATGGAGAATATTCAATCAAGAAATGGCAGAAGTCGAAAAACTAAAAATACAGGAATGTCCAATTTGTTATCAGTTATTTTTAAATATTCAGGCTTCAGGGGATACTGCACGACAGTTGACAACTAAAGCTATTGAAATGGCATTGGAAGGCAATGTTAATGATGCAACAAATTTTGTATTCAGTACAGCATATCCTTCTGTACAACGATGGATTAAAAATAACCAGACCTTTATTCTTCACAGTGAGGAACATACTGAAATTTTTTATACTGAGGCACGAGCAGGACAAGAATGGGCACGTAAAACCATGTACATAATAGGGGTTCTGGCTATAGTACTTTCCATAATGATTGTTATCTTTCTTACCCTGGGAATAACAAAACCGTTAAACCTTAGCGTTTATGTTGCGAATAAGATTGCTTCTGGTGATTTGACTGTAGATACTTCTGTTTTTGAGAAACGAAAAGATGAAGTAGGATTACTTAATCTTGCTTTTTATCAAATGGTTGAAAAACTTCGCGGTTCTATTAAAGATATAATTGAAGGAGTTAACCTGCTTGGTTCATCAGCAAGTGAGATTTTAGCAGCAACTACACAGGTTGCAGCTGGCGCATCAGAAACAGCATCAGCAATTAGTGAAACAAGTGCCACAGTTGAAGAAGTGCGTCAGGCAGCGCAACTTTCCAGTCAGAAGGCAAGCCGTGTTTCCGAAAATGCGCAACAAACAGCCCAGGTAACCCAAACCGGACAACAAGCAGTTGAGGAGACTATAAAAGGAATGTATCATATCCAGGATCAAATGGAATCTGTTGCAAATACCATTGTACGCTTAAGTGAGCAAAGTCAGCAAATAGGCGGAATAATTGCCTCGGTAAATGATTTAGCCGATCAATCTAATTTATTGGCTGTAAACGCGGCTATTGAAGCAGCAAAAGCGGGTGAA
>Ga0154355_1089_pt2 | contig 18286 bp, 11 predicted proteins | sample RifGroA2_FD_115883 | JGI IMG/M metagenome (GOLD analysis project Ga0154355, IMG submission 115883) | Bacteroidetes bacterium GWA2_31_9b
ATCCATAAATAATTGAATCGCTGTAATGATATCCCGAACAACCATCCCAGCCTTCGAGTCGTGTATCAGGACTCAGCTGAACCATTCCAAAAGGCATTGTTGCACCCGGATAAGTATGGCCATGACCACCTGTGCCAATGAATGGATCTACGTAATCTGCCGGATTGTTGTTTTGACACGAATAGCATAATGCTGCGATTAAACTAATTAAGACAATTCGGTTTTTCATATATTAATTGTATTTTTTATTTAGAGCTTAGTGTAACTTAGTGTTTTTAGTGCCTTAGTGGTAAATAGTTTGTAAAGTTTCTAATAATTTTAATCAAATTTTATAATATTATTCAAACACTTATATTTTAACTCTCTACCGATATCTATTTCTTTTTGTTTGGTTATAAATTTAATTTTTTTCTCAATACCCGGAACAATATCAAAATAATTATCACTAAAAATCCCATCGTAAGGCATCTCTAGGAAAATATTTTTTATCAGTGTTTGTGATGTTAAACTAATTTCATAGCCATCAGGAATTTCAGAAAAGTTAAAATGAATATCTTCTTTTTCAAGATTTAAGTCTTTTGGTTTTTCAAAATACACTTTTCTTGATACAAGAATCTTATTATTGTTAATCAATTCGATATAAAGAAGGTTGTTGTCTTTTAATTTGCCTTTTAAAAGTTCAGGTACTGAGGTTTTAAAAACTCTTTGAGATTGATTTTTTTCAATATTTAAATTGAGTTTCCATTCATCAACAACATTCCCTTTAAAATTCATTAATTTCAGATTAAGTTCTGCAGAGAAGTTGTATAAACTGTCAGAAACAACGAAAATCTCAAGAGAATCATTAAAAAGGAGAGGGGAAATAAAAATATTTTTAAAATCCTCACTAGCAAAATAATGTAAAGCTTTCCAGTTGCCGGAATAATCGATACTCGACCACGAAATTGCCGGCCAGCAATCGTTTAGCTGCCAGTATAAACTACCCATGCAAAAAGGTTTTGCCCTGCGCTGTGCAAGAATTCCTGTTCGTATTCCTTCTGCTTGCAACAATTGACTTATATATACAAAATCTGTAAAATTATCAGGTATTGGGTAATAATCCTGCATATATTTTTTTATAAGCTCATTTCCTTTTGGATGTTTCTGATGAGCAAGCATTATTCCTGAATCAATAGTCTTAAACTCAGATGTGTCGAACATTTCAATAGTTTTCATTGATGGGAACGACTGAAAACCAAACTCGCTCATAAAACGACCGGTAACTTTGTTGTACCAATCGAAATCATAGCCATCGTGCCAAACATACCAATAATGATTATCGCCTTCGAAACTGCTGCGTGGATTGCCTCTTCCAAACAGTGGTGATGATGAAGTATATGGAGTTTTCGGACTTATTTTCTTTACTGTTTCTGGTAAAATTGAATTAAATATATTTTGGTAGGTACTCCATATCTCTGTAGAATCCGATTTAGAAAAATTACCTGACCAGCCCCAGTTGTGCCAGGCTTCATCAATTTCATTATTGCCACACCAAACAGCTAATGATGGATGATTGTTTAATCTCTTTAACTGATATTCAGCTTCTTTCTTTACAATTTCAATAAAAGCACTATCGCCAGGATACATGGCATTTGCAAACATAAAATCCTGCCATACCATAATTCCTAAACTATCGCATAAATCGTAAAAAATATCTTTTTCATAAATGCCCCCACCCCAAACACGAAGCATATTCATGTTGGCTTTAGCAACATCTGAAATTATTTTTCTGTAAGCAGAATCTTTCACTGAACCCGGAAATGAACTTTGAGGAACATAGTTAGCACCCTTCATAAAAACAGGTATTTCATTTAACTTAAAATAAAATGATTCTCCAAAATTGTCTTTTTCTCTTACCAGTTCTATTGTTCGTAAACCTAAAGAAATACTTTCTGAATCAATTAATTTGTTGTTTTTCGAAAGCTGAATATCGAATATGTATACAAAAGATTTTCCCAAATTATGTGTCCACCAAAGCTTGGGTTCTTTAATTTCAACCTGGAACGAATAGTTTTGTTTCCCTGCTTTTATTTCAATATCCTTAAATGTTTGTTTTAATGATTGATTTTGTCCTGAAATTTTTATTTCCGATTTAAATTCAATATCCGATTGAATTTCTAGTTCTAATGTAATTCTTGCTATTTCAGAAGTTAATGTGTCAATATTTGTTTGAATATTACGAATTATGGCTGTATTCCATTGCTGTAATTTTACGTATTGCCAGATTCCAGCAGAAATGTAGGCTGGTGCCCAATCCCATCCATATTGATATGCTGCTTTTCTTGTAAATACTCTTGTTCCTCCGGGTAGTTCATATGTTAATGCTGAGGATTTCTTGTGTGCTTCTTTTATTGCCGATTTAAATAGAACAATCAATGAGTTTGAATCTTTAATATTGATTTCTTTTCGATAAGAAGTAAACATATTGTTAGCCGAAAAAAGAATAGAATCATTTAAATATACATCTGCATAAGTATCTAATCCATCAAAAATGAGTTCAAAATGATCGTTTTGCTTCGTATGTCTTGGTTTTTCGAAATGAGTTCTGTAAATCCAACTGCAGGTATCTATCCATTGTAGTGTTTGTTCGTTTTTTCCTTTAATTGGATATGGAATTAAGTTGTTTTTATATAGATCGGCATGGATGCTCCCCGGAATAATTGCCGGATACCATTGATTAGAAACACTATTTTTAAATTCCCAGTTTTCAGTTAAAACAACTGTAGTATCTTGATAACTGTTATTGCAGGAGAATAAAATTGCACAAGCTACAATTGACAATAACTTTAGAAGATATATAATTCGGTTCATCCTGTTATAAAAAAAGTATGCTAAATATAAATAATTCCGAACTCTAAATACCATTATAATTTGAACATTTTATTTTGGCAAAGTATTTGACTGAACTTTTTTAATTAATAATCATCAATATTGGCGATGATTTATTATTTTTATTCAGAATTTAAAATTGCTTGTTATGAAACAGAAAAGTATTATTATTTTAATTGTGGTTTTCCAAATACTGTTTACTATTCATCAGGTTTTTGCTGATGGAGATGTGAAAGAAATTAAAATGACTAATATAAAAGGTTTGGCTATTGGAAGCGATAACGAAACTATTGATCAAGTTACTCAACGTTCAATAAACGAAGCAAAAACAGCAGCATTACAATTAGCTGGTATTGAAGAAAATATTGCTTCATATACCGATTATTTTCAGAAAGAAGATAAAGGCTCTTATGAGGATGTGTTCACTTCTGATTTTTTATCTGATATTCGAGGTGCTGTTAAAGATATTGTTATTATTGATACTAAAAAATCTTTCGATGAAGTTGGACATTTGAAGGTTGAAGTATTAATTAATTGTACTGTTGTAAAATATTTAACCGAAAAGGATATTTCTTTCGATGCATGGGTCGATGGTGTAGGCATGTTCTATCAAAGTGAAACAAATCTGATGTTTAAAGTTAAACCTTCCAAAGATTCTTATGTTAAGATTTTTATCCTGAGTGAAACTGAAGCTTTTCAGCTTTTCCCAAGTGAATACGAAGCTTCTCATCTTCTTAAAGCAAATATACAGTATAATTTCCCATCGGAGGTTATGGATTATACTCTTTATACCGATAAAAGAACAGAAACTCATCGTATGATTATGGTGTTTATGAAAGAAGATATTCCATATACAAAAGATGTTGAGTACAAGCAAATTATCGATTGGATTTTTTCAATACCACCCCACATGCGGGTTATTAAAACTTTTGGATTTAGCGTTGTGAACGAAAAAAAAATGAAAGAAGAATAGGGTTATAATTTTCTGATTAATGTTAATCCATCACGTAAAGGAAGGATTACCTTTTCTACACGGGTATCATTTTTAAGAAAATAGTTAAAATCGAAAATACCTTTGGTATATTCATCGTCGGGTGTTTCCATTTCAATTACTTTACCACTCCAAAGTACATTGTCGGCCAAAATAAAACCTCCGGGATTAACGAAATTCAAAACCAGATTGTAATATTCGAGATATTCGCGCTTATCGCCATCAATAAATACCATATCGAAAGTCTCATTCAGTAAAGGAATAATTTCTAGAGCATTGCCAAAGTGCGTTTTTATTTTATTCTGCAAACCTGATTTTTGAATGTATTTTGTGATAATTTCTTCCAGTTCGTCGTTAATCTCTATAGAATGTAAAATTCCATTTTCTGCAAGTCCCTTGGCCATACAAATTGCCGAATATCCGGTATACGTTCCAATCTCTAAAATGCGTTTTGGATGAATCATTTTACTTATCATCTCAAGGATTTTTCCTTGTAAATGACCCGAAAGCATTCGAGGTCGAAGAATTTTTAAATTGGTTTCGCGGTTTAGCTCAGCCAAAATAGGATCTTCTGCATCAGAATGATTTAAAATATACTCTTCGATATGGAAATAAAAATCTGACATTATTTAAAAATTTAAAATTAAAAATGACTAAAATGAGCTAAAGTTTATAGTAAAATAATAATTTTAATTTTTAGGCATTTTAGGCACTTCAAACTTTAGGCACTTTTTATTTATATATTAGCATCGACATCTTATCAATATCCAAAATTTCGTTTGCAATTTCCTGAATATTATCCACAGTTATTGATTCAATTTTTAAACGTATTTCTTCCAGACTATCAACTTTATTATAGAGTAAAAAGCTTTTTCCCATTGCAAGCATTAGGTTTGCACTGTTTTCGGAGTTTATTGCAATCTGACCAAAGATTTGTTTTTTTGCTTTTTTAAGTTGTACAATTCCAAGTTTTTTGTTTCGAAGTAAATCAAACTCTTTCTTAATAAGCGATAAGCTTTTATCCACTTTGTTTTTATCTGTACCAAAATAAATCGAAAAAATACCGGTATCACTATAAGGAGTGAAGTTCGATTCAATATAATAAACATAACCATATTTCTCACGCAGAATAAGGCTCAATCTTGAATTTAATCCAGGGCCTCCAAGCATATTGTCGAGCAGAGTAAGTCCAGTCTTTTTTGGATTATGTACATCGTATGCTAAGTTGCCAATAATATAATGCGTTTGATGTGTTTTTTTATGCTGAGTTATAATCTCAGGCACATAATTATTGATTAATTTACGCTCTTTGGTTCGAAGATTTGATGGTATCTGTCCAAAATATTTTTCTGCAAGCTTCTTGAATTTTTCGAATGATATATCTCCAATCGTACAAAGTACCATTTCGTTTGTATGGTAGTTGTTTTTTATGAACGATTCGATATCTTTTTTTGTAAATCTTCTTAAATCTTTAGGGTTACCTAAAATGTTTTTACCTAACGACTGATTTCTATATACCAGTTCTTCGAATTCATCAAAAATTAATTCGGCAGGATCATCCTTGTAAGATTTTATTTCTTCAATAATTACTTCTTTTTCGCGATCGATTTCTTTTTGTGGAAAAACGGAATTAAAAGTAATATCCCAAATAAGTTCAACAGCACGTTCGTAATCGTTTTTTAAGAATGAAGTATGTATCGCCGTTTCTTCTTTAGAGGTGTAGGCATTTATTTCCCCGCCAACATCTTCCATACGGCTAAGGATATGGTATGCTTTACGCTTTTTTGTCCCTTTAAATATGGCATGCTCAATAAAGTGAGCCATTCCGTGCTCGTGTTCCTGCTCATCGCGCGAACCTGCATTAATAAGTAATCCGCAGTGTGCAACGTGCGATGATGAATGAAGATGTATTATACGAATTCCGTTATTGAGAGTGAAACTTTGATAATTCATTGTAAATTAAATATGAATTGCAAAAATATAAAATTCTATACATCAAACGAATAAATAAATCGTTTATATGAGTTTTAGAGATTTTTTAAAAATTGAGTGAAAATATTTTGTAAACGATTTTTTTCATTTATATTTGCAACCGCAATTGAGTATTTGGTACCATAGCTCAGTTGGTAGAGCAACGGACTGAAAATCCGTGTGTCCCTGGTTCAAATCCAGGTGGTACCACCAGAGAGTTTCGAGAAATTGGAGCTCTTTTTTTATTGTTGATAGTCGAATTCTAACAGAAAAGATTGGGATCACTTTATTTGGATCACTTTATATTTCTGTGGGATTAAAAAATTAAGCATAAATTTTAGCAACTTTGTTTAGAAAAAAATCCCGCTTTTTTAGCGGGATTTAATCTATTTATTTATCTGAATTACCTCTTCAAGAAATCATCATAACTTTTTATAACAATTGATTGTAATGCATTTTGTTTTGCAAATTTTTCAATTTTTATAAAATCTTTACTCTTTATTGAATTAAGCTTTGTTTTAGCTAAATCAAAACTTGTACGAAGTATTTGATAATTTTCATAATGGGTGTTAGAAGGTTTATCAATATTGCTAACAACAACACTATATAAATTGCTAATTTTTTCACGAAGCTGATCTTCTGCTGTTTGAACGTAATTGTCGCCGGTTGTAATTACTAATGTGTTTTTTAAATCAGTTAAATCTTGTTTTAACAATTTAGCAACTTTAGCAACTTTCGAGTTTTTAAAATCAATACTATCGATATATGATGTTGTTAAATCAATTTCATATACTAAATATGCCAATTCCTGAGTAAAATCATAAAGTTTTTTACTTAAATCATATTTTAGTTTACGATCGTCATTAGAAACGCTCGAATTTGGATCGTAAATCAATTCAATATTTGATTCATAAGTTTCTTTGCCTTTTGTCATAACTATTTTATAATTATCAGCCGGCAATTTAAAACTTGAGAATGCTCCTGCACTATATGATTTTCCAATTGCTACTATAGGTGCTTTTAAGGTATATTCCCAATTAACAATATTTATTCCTTTCTTTTTTCCAGCATCAACATTTCCAACAAGTTCACCTTTGCTATTAAAGATTTCAATAGTCATTTTACCAAAAGTGTGACGCTTTTTTAAGTAATAAATTATTTTAGCATCCCTATTTGGATTTTTTCCAACAAATTGGGTAAATGTACTATTACCACCAAAAGAACTTTCTTCCCATATAACTGTTGGTTTAGAATCAAAGAAATGAACTTCTTTTTGAAGAATCTCCTGACTAATTTGTCGTAATGGACTAATATCATCAATTATAATAATACCTCTTCCATGAGTTGCTAAAACCAAGTCGTGTTTTTTGGGATGCAATGCTATATAATGAACAGGTGCAGAAGGCATGTTGTTAGTAAATTTTACCCAATTCTTTCCCCCGTCAATAGTTATATACAAACCAGTTTCTGTTCCCAAATATAAAAGATTTTCATTTATATAATCTTCTTTTATATGTCTGGCGAAATTGGTAATGTCACTGGTAGCTATTGATTTCCATGTTTTCCCGAAGTCTGTGGTTTTGTAAACATAAGCTTTATCATCGTTCGCAAAATGTCCATCAAAAACTGCATATGCTGTTCCTTTGTTAAAATTACTTGCTTCGATATGATAACACCATGTATTTGCAGGTAATTCGGGTATGTTTAAAACAACATTAGTCCAATTTTTACCACCATTCTGAGTAATTTGTACATTTCCATCATCAGTACCAACCCAAATTAAATTTTCGTCAAGAGGAGATTCTGCAACACTAAAAATAGTATTGTTATTTTCAGCACCAGAGTTATCAATTGATAATCCTCCTGAATTAGCCTGGTTTTGCTTTGCTGGATTATTTGTAGTTAAGTCAGGTGAAATTCTTTCCCAATTATCACCCATATCATCAGATCGATATAAAAACTGATTTCCAACATATATCCTGTCAGGTTTATTTGGGCTAAGCTGAATTGCAGCGTTCCAATTGTATCTGAATTTAATGTTTTGATCAGGAAAAGGTTGAATAGTTTTTAGAATATTTTTTTCAATATCAAATCGCCAGATTGAACCTGCTGTTTGGAACGTTGAATAAACAATTTTTTTGGTTGTATGTCGAAATACTCTGAATCCATCACCTCCACCAACAGGTTCCCAATCTCCTGCTTCTATTCCGCCGGGACTTTCAGATGGTCCGTACCATGAACCATTATCTTGTAATCCACCATAAACATTATAGGGTTCTTCATTATCAAGGCTAACATGATAAAACTGTGAAACAGGAATGTTATCAACCATATCAAAAATGGAACCTCCATCAAATGATCGATACACTCCACCGTCAGTTCCAGAGTATATAATATCAGAATTATTAATGTCGAACCAGATATCGTGAATATCGGCATGTTGTGGTCCTAAACTTTTAAACGTATTACCGCCATCTCTGCTAATTGAACCAAATAAACCACATTTTACAATTACGTTTTCGTTGCGAGGATCAATTGCTATTCTTGAAAAATAAAAAGGACGTACTGCGAGCTCAAAATCCTTATTGAGATGTATCCATGTTTCGCCTGCATTTTCAGAACGATATAATCCGCATTTGCTTCTATCCATTGACTCTACTACTGCAAAAACGATATTTGAATTTGTTGGAGCAATTGCAACAGCAAATCGGCCTAGTATTCCTTCTGGAAATCCATTGTGAATTTTATTCCAGTTTTTCCCTCCATCAATTGATTTATATAATGCACTATTTGTACCGCCTGAACTAAATGACCATGCTGTTCTTCTGAATTCCCAAAAAGCAGCATAAAGTATATCCGGATTGTTTTGATCCATAATTAATTCAGAACATCCTGTTGATAGATTTCCTGCAAGTAATTTCACCCACGTTTTACCACCATCGGAAGTTTTATAAACTCCACGTTCTTCGCTATCGCCCCAAAGTGAGCCAAGAATACCAACAAAAACTTCATTGGAATTTTTTGGATTTATTTGAATACTGCTGATGTGGTCTGATTTCTCAAATCCCATTTTTTGCCAGTTTGTTCCTCCATCAATTGATTTGTAAAGTCCATCACCAGGAGAGATGCTGTTTCTAGTCCATGTTTCACCTGTTCCTACCCAAATTATATGATCGGGATCTGATGGGTCGATGGCAATTGTACCAATAGATTGATTGTAATTATCGAAAATTGAATTGAACATGACACCTCCGTCAACAGATTTCCATACTCCACCACCGGCTGTTCCTGCATAAATTATTTTTGAATTTGTTGGATGACCTGCTATATCAGTTATTCTTCCACTCATTACCGCCGGACCAATATGTCTGGCTCGCATTGTTCCAAATAGCTCTTCGCCTGTTAATTTGATTGGTTCTTGAGAATTTGCCAATAAGTTAACAGATATCAGAAGAGTTAAAAAAAATAATTTTTTAAATCTCATATTTTTAATTATTTAATTTTGCAATTAACTTTCTGGAAAAGCTAATGTCGATTTATCAATCTCTGGATTAATTTCAATAGTTTTTATTGTAATAGTTTGACCTTGTTGGCCTTTTAATCCTTGAGTGAAAGAGAAAGAAAAATATATTCCATTTACTTCCTGATAATTACTGAAAAATGTTTGTGAAATATTTCCTTTTGCTGGTCCGCTTTTTATTTCAGCCTCTACAAGAATTGGAACTACGTTTTCCTTGTCAAAATAATAATATAATATATTTTCTGTTTCTACTCCATCAACTAAATTAGGTGTTTTGGTAAGTTTAATTTTAAAACATTCTGTTCCTTCAATAATTTCGTTACCTAAAAGTTCAATTGCAAACCCTTTTTCTTTGTAGTTTAAGAATGGATCCGGAAATTCTTTGGATGCACGTTTTAAATTTTCTGTATTTTCGCTATTTTGCTTTTCAGCTTGCATCGACATCATATTCATTCCCCATGCTGTTTCTCCATCAAAAGCAATTTGTGTAATATCATTTCCCTGAAGAGTGATTTTTACATAGGTTGAACCATTTTTAGCATTATAAATAACTAAAGGTATTTCGCCTACAGGAGTATTTACACTTGCATTTAGTCGTAAACTTGTAATGCTATTCCAGGCATCTTTTCCTCCAGTATTTTCAAAATATTTTTCAATAATTTCGTCTGCATTTTGTGCACTAACAAAAAGGCATATTAATGAAAAAGCCAGAAATAAAGTAATTCGTCTCATTTTTTAATTGTTTTAAGTTTAATTTACTAGGTTAGTTTATAATATATTATACAAGGTATAAAAGTTTAATAAATTGTTTAAATAACTGTGTTTAATATTTTTTATTTTGATCGAAGAATTTATAATTGGTTTAATGCTTGAAAAACTATTTTTATCGATTATCAATACTTGTAGTTTTCATATACATATTAAAACTTTTTTTAAATAAAAAAAATCCGAATTATCGAAATTTTTTTTATTTTTTTATTTTAATCTTCGTATTAAAAACCTATCATACAAAAATAATAGAAATGCTGCTCCGCCACCTATAGCTAACAATACATACCAAATTCGGTTTGGATGATAAGTAACCCATAAATAATTGGTCATTTCGGCTTGTGTCATATTTAATAATTCGCCTGCCTTATTATAAAAATCAGTTTGTGTAAAACTATCAGAGATTTCCGGTACTGATATTCCTTTTAATGATAAATCGGATTTAAGTAAAGTGAGTTTGTCGGCCATCTTACCATAAACACTACCCGAAATAAACCCTGCCATTAGGTTTCCGAATGTAACTGGCAAATAGGCACAACCCATATACAAAGCTATTTTATCTTTTGGAGCTATACGGCCAATGTATTCAGTTACTTTTGGAGAACCAGTCATTTCGCCTATCCCAAAAATAAAGATCGATGCAATAATAAAGAATGGATTATTTGTAAATACAGTTAATGCCATTCCTATAGCACAAACTAAAAATCCGGTCATCATTGATGTTAATGGTCGCCATTTCATTATTAGTGTTGAAACTACTATCTGAAACATGATAATGTACATAGCATCAATATTAGTAATATATTCAGCTTTTATTGTTCCATCAGGCGAACCAATCTTGCTTGTTAACCAAGGCCAAATATCGTTTATGAAATTATATAAAGTATGTGTATCAACCCACTGATCAATAAATACAGGGAGAGTATAAAACAGTTGGTAGTACATCGACCAGAATCCTGCAACAATTACAAGGAAAATAATGAATTTATAATCGCTTAATGCAACACCAATATTTCTGAAAATATTTTTTAACGATTGAATGAATGGTAAATCTGATTTTATTCTTCCGGGCTCTTTATAAAAGTATAATATTGGAAAGTTAACTGCAATAAAAATGGCACTCAGATAAAAAACTGCTTCGTAAGAAATTTTAGTAAACTGAAGTGCAACAAGTGGTCCAACAAATGCTCCAATATTTACGATCATATAAAATAATCCAAAACCAATTGATGATGTTTCTTCGTCGGTAGTTTTCGATACTGTTGCAGTAATAATAGGCTTAAATAATGCTCCTCCAATAGCAACATAAAGAAAAATGGCAAAAAACGATACAAACGATTTGCAATAAGGCATTGCCAGATATCCTGTAAAATAGATCAAAAAGGCAATAAATAGTACTTTTTTATATCCATATCGGTCGGCTATTGCTCCTGTAATAATAGGTAAGAAATACAATATGGCTGTACCAATTCCCATAATCATTCCTTTTTCTTCCTGACTTAATCCCAATGCACCAATATCGGTCGATTTGGTTAAATAGTTTGCCAGAAGCATATAAAATCCATACCAGGCCCAGCGTTCGAAAAGCTCCATCGTATTGGCTATCCAAAAGGTTTTTGGAAATTTGCGGAATATTTTTGTAATTGTTGCCATCAGTTTAATTGTTAAATTTCGCTCTTACAAAGATGATTTTTTAATCTAAATAAAAAAATTGGATATCAAATATGATCAAATAAGACATAAAAAGTTTAGAATAAAAAACATCTAACAACATAAGCATCTAAAATACAGGCTATTGAAAAACATGTTTTATATCATATAAAATTTATTGTGAAATATAGTTGTAATATAAAATGTTTATCTACTTTTGCAGCCTGAAAAAAGGGTAAATATTTTTTTAGGGTAAAATTTTTAGGGTTAGGAAAAAAGAGAACGGTTCATTGAGCTGTTCTCTTTTTTTATTCAGTAACTTTAAGAATTTTTTTATAGAATTCGTAATGCCGAAGTGTTTTTATTTAAATAATTTTGTGCAAACAATTTTAATTCTGACTTGTTAGTACTTTAAAATTCATTTATTCAAATAATATCATGACAAAAACAAGAAAAGTGATTTTGCTGATTCTCGATGGATGGGGAATAGGAAATAAATCAAAATCGGATGTTATTTTCAATGCAAATACTCCTTATATCGATAGCCTATATAAAAAATACCCGCACTCTCAACTTTTAACCTGTGGTGAAAATGTTGGTTTGCCTGATGGACAAATGGGAAACTCTGAAGTTGGTCATTTGAATATTGGTGCCGGACGTGTTGTTTATCAGGATTTGGTTCGTATTAATAAAGCTATTGAGGATAATAGCATTTCTCAAAACGAAACATTGGTAAATGCTTTTAAATATGCAAAAGATAAAAATGTAGCAGTTCATTTTATCGGACTTGTTTCTGATGGTGGCGTGCATTCTCAGGATAAACATCTTTATAAATTATGTGATATTACAAAAGATTATGGTTTAAATAAGGTTTTTATTCATGCTTTAACCGATGGCCGCGATGTAGATCCTCGATCTGGCTTGGGTTTTGTAAAACAGTTGCAAAATCATTTAAATAAATCAAATGGTGTTATTGCTTCTCTCGTAGGTCGTTATTATGGAATGGACCGCGATAAGCGATGGGAGCGTGTTAAAGAATCGTACGATTTAATGGTTCATGGTAAAGGAACGCAAACCAACGATATATTTAAATCGATCCAGGAATCGTATGATGCCGGTGTAACCGATGAATTTATTAAACCAATTGTTAAGGTTAATGATAAAGGTGAACCCGTTGGAAAAATTCAACCCAACGATGTAGTTATTTGCTTTAATTTTCGTACCGACCGTTTGCGCGAAACAACAATTGTGCTTACTCAAAAAGATATGCCTGAGTTTGGAATGCAAACCATGCCATTGTATTATGTAACAATGACACGTTACGATGAAACTTTTAAAAATGTTAAAATTGTTTACGAAAAAGATAATCTCGAAAATACTATTGGAGAGATAATATCACGTTATGGTAAAAAGCAGATTCGTATTGCTGAAACAGAAAAATATGCTCATGTTACATTCTTTTTCTCTGGAGGTCGCGAAGAGGTTTTTAAAAACGAAAGCAGAATAATGATTCCTTCGCCCAAAGTAGCCACATATGATTTGCAGCCTGAAATGAGTGCTCCTTTGGTTAAAGATGCTATTGTTGCTGAACTTAAAAAAAAGGAAGTCGATTTTGTGTGTTTGAACTTTGCAAATGGCGATATGGTAGGACATACTGGTGTTTATACTGCAATTACAAAAGCTGTAGAAACAGTTGATCAATGTTTGAGCGAAGTTGTAGAAACAGCTATTGCAAATGGATATGAGGCAATAATTATTGCCGACCATGGAAATGCAGATTATGCCATTAATGATGATGGATCTGAAAATACTGCTCACTCATTAAATCCTGTTCCTTTTATTTTAGTTTCTGACAGATTTAAATCGGTTAAAAATGGTATTCTTGCTGATGTTGCACCAACAATTTTAACGCTTATGGGTTTAGATATTCCTTCAGAAATGAAAGGGAATATATTAGTTTAATTATTAAAAATCGATTTTGTAATGCTTCAAATTGGAAATACAGTAGTTAGTTTAGAATTGCTCGAAGAAAAATTCGTTTGTGATTTAGAAAAATGTCAGGGTTATTGTTGTGTTGATGGAGAGTCGGGCGCACCTCTTGAGGATGGTGAAAAAGAACTAATAGAGAAGAATTACCCGAATTTTAAAAAATATTTACGTAAAGAATCATGTGAATCAATCGAAAAGCAAGGTTTTGCAGTAACAGATCGTGATGGTGATATAGTTACACCTTTACTAAATGGAGAAGAATGTGTTTATACCATTTTTGAAAATGGTATTGCTAAATGTGGTATAGAAAAAGCATTTTTTGAAAAAAAAATATCTTTCAGAAAACCTATTTCCTGCCATTTATATCCAATTCGATTAAAAAATTTATATGATAATGTAGATGCTGTAAATTACCACAGATGGGGAATTTGCGAACCTGCCTGCGAATTGGGATGTAAAAAGAATGTTCGGGTTTACGAATTTTTAAAAGATGCTCTTATTCGAAAGTATGGAGAAGATTGGTATAATGAATTAAATGAAGTGGCTAAGGCTTATATTGCTGATTCTAAGAAATCCTCAAATTGTTGATATAGAAGAATCTTTGTTTTTGTTGATTTTTATCCTTTTTTTATCAATTCGAAATTAGTATTTTAGTCAACCTAAGCAAAAAATTATTCATTGTAAATTCAAAATAAAATGGAAAAAATTAAACAATACATTGAAACGAATAAAGAAAGATTTTTAAATGAATTATTCGATCTAATTCGTATTCCTTCAATAAGTTCAAGTACAGAACATAAGCCCGATATGATTAAAGCTGCTGAGCATATTAAAAAAGCTTTGCTTGCTGCTGGTGCCGATAAAGCTGAGGTAATGCCAACAGATGGTAATCCGGTAGTGTACGCTGAAAAAATAATTGACCTATTAAAACCAACAATCCTGGTTTATGCACATTACGATGTTATGCCTGTTGATCCTATCGAAAAATGGGATACAAAACCTTTTGAACCTGTAGTAAAAGATGGTAAAATTTGGGCTCGTGGTGCCGACGACGATAAAGGTCAGGGATTTATGCATATTAAAGCTTTCGAAGCAATGGTTAAAACCAATTCGTTGCCATGTAATATTAAGTTTATGATCGAAGGTGAAGAAGAAATAGGTTCGGCGAGCCTTCCTGCCTGGCTTGAAAAAAATAAACCACTTTTAAAAGCTGATATTATCCTTGTTTCTGATACAAGCATGCTTGCTCCTGATAAACCATCAATAACAACTGGTTTGCGTGGATTATCGTATTGGGAGGTTGAAGTAACTGGTCCTAATAAAGATCTTCACTCAGGTATTTTTGGCGGAGCAGTTGCAAATCCAATAAATGTATTAGCTAAAATGATTTCTAAAATGGTTGATGATGATGGACATATTACTATACCAGGGTTTTACGACGATGTATTAATTATTACTCCGGAAGAAAGAAAGAAAATGGCCGAAGCACCATTTAATCTTGATAATTATAAAAAAGCTCTTGATATTAAAGACGTTTTTGGTGAAAAAGGGTATACTTCAACAGAACGTACAGGTATTCGTCCAACTTTTGATGTGTGTGGTATTTGGGGCGGGTATGCAGGCGAAGGAGCAAAAACAGTTCTTCCATCAAAAGCTTTTGCAAAAATATCTTGCCGATTAGTTCCTAATCAGGATAATGTAAAAATTTCTAAAATGTTTAAAGAGCATTTCGAAAGTATTGCCCCTGATTATGTAAAAGTTAATGTTGAGTATTTACACGGTGGTCAGGCTTATGTTTGTCCAATAGATACACCAGCGTACAGAGCTGCTGAGAAAGCATATGAAGAAATTTATAAGAAAAAACCAATTCCTGTTCGAAGTGGAGGAAGCATTCCAATTGTTTCTGATTTTGAAAAAATTCTTGGAACAAAATCAATTTTAATGGGATTTGGATTGGAGTCGGATGCTATTCATTCTCCTAACGAAAATTATCCTTTAGAACAATTTTATAACGGAATAAATACAATACCCTATTTCTATAAATATTTTTCAGAAATAAAGAAGTAAATATTAAAAAGTATTTTTTGAATTCAACCTGACTATAAAGTCAGGTTTTTTTATTGATATGAAATTTAATATATAAAAAATAAAATAAAGACATAAAAAAACAGGGGGTGTGTGCAAAAAAAGGTATAAAAAATAAAATATCATATAAAAAACATAGGGGTAGACAAAATAAATACATATATTTGTATGCGAATTCATAATTCATAATTCATAATTTTTTCACTATGTCAGCAATTCGATTTAAAGCATTAGAAGAAGTTTTAAGCAGGAAACCTGTAGATGTAGAACTTCCATCGGTTAAAACATCAGAATATTTTGGAGTTAATGTGTTCGACAAAAACAAGATGCAGGAATATTTGTCGCGCGAAGCATATGAAAGTGTTGTTCAGGCTATAAATCAAGGTATTCGAATCGATCGTAAAATTGCAAATCAGGTAGCATCTGGCATGAAAGCATGGGCAGTTGATCGTAGAGCTACACATTATACGCATTGGTTTCATCCTTTAAGCGGAACTACAGCCGAAAAACATGATGCTTTTTTTGAACCGGCAGACAATGGAGGTGTGTTAGAAAGCTTTCAGGGAGAAATGTTGGTTCAACAAGAGCCTGATGCATCAAGCTTCCCAAGTGGTGGATTAAGAAATACCTTTGAGGCAAGAGGATATACTGCATGGGATCCTTCATCACCTGCTTTTGTTTATGGAAATACCCTGTGTATTCCAACTGTATTTGTATCATATACCGGAGAAGCGCTTGATTATAAAACCCCCTTGTTAAAATCATTGAATTTCATCGATAAGGCAGCTGTAGATGTATGTCAGTTTTTTGAAAAAGAAGTTTCAAAAGTAATTGTTACTTTAGGATGGGAGCAGGAATATTTCCTGATCGATAATGCATTGTACAATGCACGTCCAGACCTGTATCTTACAGGAAGAACATTAATCGGACATTCATCTGCAAAAGATCAGCAATTAAGCGATCATTATTTTGGATCAATATCAGATAGAGTGACATATTTTATGCGTGATTTCGAAATTGAATCTTATAAATTGGGTATTCCAATTAAAACCAGACATAACGAAGTAGCGCCAAACCAGTTTGAATGTGCTCCCCGATTCGAGGAAGCAAACTTAGCAACTGATCATAATCAGATGTTAATGACTATTATGGAGAAAGTTGCCAAGAAACATAATTTTCGGGTTTTATTTCACGAAAAACCATATAAAGGAATAAATGGCTCAGGTAAACATAACAACTGGTCAATGTTAACCGATACCGGTAGAAATTTATTATCGCCGGGTAAAACTCCAAAAAGTAATTTGCAGTTTCTTTCATTTTTAATTAATACTGTAAAAGCTGTTCACGATTATGCCGATTTGCTAAGAGCAAGTATTGCAACAGCCGGTAATGAATATAGATTAGGAGCACATGAAGCTCCACCGGCTATCATGTCTGTTTTTATTGGTTCTCAACTTACATCTATACTCGATCAACTTGAAAAAAGGGTCACAAATAAAAAAATGACTCCCGACGAAAAAACAGAATTAAAACTAGATATCGGTAAAATTCCTGAAATTTTAATGGATAATACCGATCGAAATCGTACTTCTCCATTTGCCTTTACCGGAAATCGTTTCGAATTCAGGGCAGTAGGTTCTTCTGCTAATGTAGCAGCACCAATGATCGCTTTAAATACTGTAGTAGGAAATCAACTTGTTCAGTTTAAAAAAGATGTTGATATTCTGATGGCAAAGAATGTGAAAAAGGATGAGGCCATTTTTCAAGTACTTAAAAAATATATAATTGATTCCAAGAAAATTCGTTTTGAAGGAAATGGATACGGCAATGAATGGATTATTGAAGCCGAAAAACGCGGTTTGTCAAATATTTCAAATATCCCGGATGCTTTAAAAGAATTTATTACTCCTAAAACAATACAATTATTTGGCGATTCACAAGTACTTTCAGAACGTGAACTTGAAGCTCGTTACGATATTCGATTGGGAATTTATGTAAAACGTGCCCAGATTGAAGCCCGTGTATTGGGGGATTTGATTCGTAACCATGTTGTACCAACAGTAATAAAATATCAGAATGTGCTTATCCAAAATGTTATGGGTCTAAAAGAGCTTTATCCTAAAGATATGTTCGAAAAACTGTCAAAAACTCAATTCGAAACTATAACAACAATTTCTGAACATATGACTGTTATTAAAGATTCAGTTGATCAAATGATTGAAGCTCGGAAAAAAGCAAACGAAATTGAAGATATAGTTATAAAAGCAACAGAGTATTCGCATAATGTGATTACCTATTTCGATAAAATCCGTTATCATGTCGATAAACTTGAATTGATAGTTGATGATTCGCTTTGGCCATTTCCTAAATACAGAGAGATGTTATTTACTCGCTAATAAACTGATATTATTACATCATTGTTTTAACCTGACAATATTTGTCAG
>Ga0154355_1134_pt1 | contig 18194 bp, 20 predicted proteins | sample RifGroA2_FD_115883 | JGI IMG/M metagenome (GOLD analysis project Ga0154355, IMG submission 115883) | Bacteroidetes bacterium GWA2_31_9b
GTGTCGTTTTAGGAAAAAATGGTGGCATTTTACCTAAACTAACTTTACCCTTTAGGTTTTATTTAGGTGTTGGATTTGGTAGTGGACTAAATTATTTTTCATGGATACATATTCTCGACGAAATCAGAGCAATTGATTTTATAATTAATAGTGAAAAACCTTCGGATATATATAATTTAACATCTCCAAATCCAATTGAAATGAGATATTTAAATAAATCTATTTCAGAAAGGATAAATCGTCCATTTTTGTTTTCTTTACCAGATAAATTTATCAAACTTATTTTTGGAGATATGGCAAAAGAAATGCTGCTTGCTAACCAACGTGTTTTGCCAAATAATTTAATCATCGAAGGATTCATGTTTAATCATGAAACTATTGATACAGCTCTTGCTGATATATAAATAACTTAACAATATGGCATTGGAGATAAAAAAAACATCAGATGGTTCTACAACCATTTATAATTCTGATTTAAATGAAAATTATCATTCTAGTTTTGGAGCTGTTTCAGAATCAATGCATGTTTTTATTAAAAATGGACTACAACATATAAATAAACTCCAAATAAACATTTTAGAAATTGGTTTTGGAACAGGTTTAAATGCAATTTTAACTTATAAGGCTACCAGAGACTCGAATACAAAAGTAAACTATACTGCATTAGAATTTTACCCATTGGACTTAAAACTTATAAGCAATTTAAATTTTGTTGATTTTATACAACCATCGCAAAACGAAATATTTACAAAAATGCACGAATGTGAGTGGAATAAAGAAGTTCTTATTCATTCTGATTTTACACTTCATAAAATTATGACTAACTTTAATCAATTTCAATTCAAAAGTTTTTATGATCTGGTTTATTTCGATGCATTTGCACCCGACATTCAGCCTGAAATGTGGAGCGAAACTAACTTTAAAAAGATTTATAATTCGTTGAACCCAAGTGGTATACTAGTAACCTATAGTGCAAAAGGACTAGTAAAACAAAACCTCCGAAGTGCAGGATTTACAGTAACAAGGTTAGTTGGAGCTCCCGGAAAAAGGCATATGCTAAGAGCTGAGAAGATATAATAATAAATGGAATATTGGAATATTGGAATATTGGAATATTGTATATATAATCTAATGATAAATTAACATTTCAAATCAAACATATCATTTTTTAACATTTTTTAAATCCTGTGTTTTTGACATTAAAAATAATTTCATCACCTTTGCAATTCAATTTTAAAAACAAATAAAAACCTAAAAATAAGATTTATGAAAATTACAAATTTTTTATTGCCTGTTTTTGCATTTGCAATTATTACAACATCATGTGGACAAAAAGTTCCATCAAAAGTTAATTTAAAAGCAGAAATCGATACAGTAAGCTATTGCTTAGGAGTTGATATTGGGAACAGCTTAAAAACTGCTAAGTTTGAAAATTTAAATTACGATGCTTTTATTAAAGGTATTGATGATTCTTTTACCGATAAAAAAACAGCATTATCAGAAGATACTGTTAAAATTCTAATACAAAAATATTTTACAAGTATTAGAAATAAAGCTATAGAAAAAAACCTTACTGATGGCAGAGCATTTTTAGAAGAGAATAAAAAACGTGAAGGTGTTATTACTACTGCAAGTGGTTTACAATACGAAATTATTACTGAAGGAACAGGAAAATCTCCTTTAGCAACTAACTTGGTAAAATGTCATTATCACGGTACTTTAATTGATGGTACTGTATTTGACAGCTCTGTTGAAAGAGGGGAGCCTGCAGAATTTGTTTTAAACAGAGTTATTCCAGGATGGACTGAAGGTTTACAACTAATGAAAGAAGGCGCTAAATATAAATTTTATATACCTACCGAATTAGGTTATGGAACACGTGTTCGACCAGGTGGAAAAATCGAAGCAAACATGGCTCTTATTTTTGAAGTGGAACTATTAGAAGTTAAAGAAGCTCCAGCAGAAGAACCAAAGGACTTAAGCTTGAACCAAAAAAGAACAATTAAAACAAAATAAATTGTGTTTATATAATTTTAGCAAGCACGTTAAACACGTGCTTGTTTTTATTTAAAAATAGTTGAAAAAATGAAAGCAGAAATTATAACAGCAAAAGGAACCATGATGGTGAATTTCTTTGAAGAAGATGCACCTGGAACAGTTGCAAATTTTGTAAAATTATCGAAACAAGGATATTACGATGGATTAACTTTTCATCGGGTGATTCCAAATTTTGTAATTCAGGGCGGTTGTCCTGAGGGCACAGGAATGGGCGGACCAGGTTATACAATTAAATGTGAATTAACTGGAAACAATCAGTACCACGATCGTGGAGTTCTATCTATGGCTCACGCAGGAAGAAATACCGGAGGTTCACAGTTTTTTATTTGTCACAGTCGCGAAAATACTCAACATCTTGATCGCAATCATACTTGCTTCGGAAAAGTTTACGAAGGTATTGAAGTAATTGATGCTATTAGACAAGGTGATGTAATCGAAAAAATTATTATTCACGAAGAATAGATTTTAATCAGACTCATTCGGGAAATTAAAATCCATACAGAGTCTTAATATATAATACTATGAGTTTCGAAATATCAGGAAGACTAATTGAAAAATACAGTACAATACAAGTAAGCGACAGGTTTAAAAAACGCGAGTTTGTAATTGAAAGCAATGCTTCTAATGGAGGAATGGAGTTTAAAGACTTTATTAAATTTCAGCTAACTCAAGACAAATGCAACCTAGTTGATAATATGAATGTGAACGATGAGATAAAAGTTAGTTTCAATATCAGAGGTAACAAGTGGGAGAAAGATGGTAAGATTAATTACTTTACTAATCTTGATGCATGGCGTATTGACAAAGTACAACAGCAGAATCAGGGTAGCAATCATGATGAAATACCGGCACCATCAATAAACGATATGCCTTTTGAAAGTTCAGAGCCCGATGATTTACCTTTTTAAAAATGACTAAAATTCAAAATTAAAAGTGCCTAAAATGATAATCCTGTTTTAGGCATTTTTATATACCTGCAATCAACCTTGCTTTGCAAACTTCCTTGTCCTGAATATTTTTAAGTGTATAAAAAGTTCCATCATTGTTTACTCCATAGAAAACAGAAAACTCATCATTCAATAGCAATTCCAATAAAAAGTTTATTTCAAATTCGGATATTAATTCTGTATGGTTAGAAAAATATGCATCAAGCATCCAACGAACATATGTAGCGTTATTCACGTGTTTATTTACATCGAGGTCGCTCGGATATACTTTTCGCTGATCGTGTTTAAGCAATTCATTCGGAATAATTATTTTATCTAATTTAATATCAATCGAATTTTCTTTTAAAAAGTTCTCATGAATAAAATTAAAACTATCAAGCCGTCTTGGCCTTCTTGATTCGCGATCGAGAATTAGCCACGAAGTTGTTGCACGGCCAATTACTTTATCATCTTTAAAAATAAGAAAATCACGTAAAGCAAAAAATCCATCGGCACCTTTAGGCCATGTTTTAATGCTTATTTCATCTTTCCATTCGGGGTACTCATCTATTTGTATCAACACACGAGATAAAACCCAGTATGCATTCTGTTCTTCGAGATACTCAAATCCAAAATCATTTATACGGGCATTATCCCAGGCACATTCTTGTAAAAAATGGAATAAAGCCTGAAGCGTTAATTTCCCATTCTGATCAGAATCGTACGATTTTACAGGGAAAGCATATATACTGAAAGGATGTATTAACATAAAATTAAGTTTTATAAACCACAGAGTTAATTGAGTTTGTCACTGAGTTACACAGAATAAATCAAAAAATTAAACGCTTAATTCCATTTTTTAACGAAGAAACATTAAAATTTAATAACAATCCTATTTTACAATCTGAAAGTTTTAAATATGTCAATACCTGTGCCATATGCACGTCATTAAATGCTTCTACTGCTTTAATCTCAACTATTACCCTATTTTCAACTATTAAATCAATTCTATATCCAATTTCGAGTTTAACTTCTTTATATACTAACGGTAAAGGCTTTTGTTTTTCAACAATTAATCCCTCTTGTTTTAATTCATAAAACAAACATTCTTCGTATGCGCTTTCTAAAAGTCCCGGACCAAGAGCCGTATGAACTGTATATGCACATTTTAATATTCGTTCTGTAATTTGATTTATTTCCATAATCTAATACCTTATTTAATATTAACCACAGGGTTTCGCAGAGCTAATTGCTATATCTGTGTTACTCTGAGAAATACTCTGTGACACTCCGTGGTAAAAAAACACATAATTGCAAATTAACTACCAATCTTTGTATTCTTATTTAGAATATATCGCAGAGGTCGAACAATACGTTCAAGCAATCGGAAATCTTCGGTAACAATTTCTGCTGTTCCTTGCATTTCCTGTTTAAAATCGAGTTTTTGGTTGTAGAAAGTATTTAAACCGTCAGGTAATTCAATTTCAACAGTATAAAAATTATTGTCAGGAACCATAGATATTGATTTTACAATACCCTTTACCATACCAAATTCCATGTATGGGTAATTATCGAAGCGAATATTCACATTTTGTCCTACTTTTACCTTACCTGCACCCATAAACGAAAGTTGAACTCGTCCAATAATTTCTCCTCCGTTTTCAGGAATAATGGTAAGTATATTTTCTCCTGATTTTACTGATTGATTCTCATTCCAAAACTTGTTAAAAGTAACTTTCCCATTCGTTGGAGCAAATAAAACATATTGGTATTTCCAGGAATCGATTGCAGACACTAAATTTTCGTATGATTGATTAATGATTAGTGATTTATCAGAAACTTGCTTATCCGCTTGCAGTTCTAGTTCAGCAATATTCTGCTCAATACTCTGAACCTGAATTTCGGCATTGGTAAGTGAAATATTCGATTGTTCGTAGCTAAACTGTTTCGACAATAATGCAGATTTTGATTTCTCGAATTCAGCATCGGAGATAAGCTGTTGCTGATGTAAAGTAGAATCGCGACGATATTGTTTCATTAATAATTCGTATTCCTTTTGTTGCAATCCATTCTGAACTTTTAGATTCTCTGTATATTTTTTATACTGAAGAATTTCTTTTTTCTGCAAGTTGATTTTTTTCTGATAATAATCAAGACTCACGAATTTATTGTAATCATCCAGATTTTTTAAAAAATCGGCATAAAATGACTGAATACTTCCCAGATTAAGGTTTCGCGAGAAATTTTCAAATGATACATTATTAACTGGTGTATTTGGATCAAACAGCTTCAATTGATCATCAACTACCTTAATATCATTATAATTAGCAGGATTTTCGATAACTGCCAATACCTGATCCTTTATTACTTCCTGTTGATCGCTCACAAACAGGTTTTGTATTTTACCCGATGCTTTTGCAAAAACTGGCGCTGGTGGGTTTTGGGTTGTTAAAATAATTTTTGATGAAATAATATCGGGATACTGAAAAAACCAGCTTCCGATAACCAAAACAATTACAACACTAAGAATGATAGTAATACCCCAACGCACAATCCATTTTGGGGTTCGGCTTAGTATTTCTTGTACTTCATTTGAACGGAGTTCTATTTTATTAATTTCTTCCATACTTCTTTTTTTAAAAGCTGCAGTATTCAGTTGCAGTATGCAGTCTAATTATTTAGGGATAAATTTTTCAGGATGATCTGCCATTGATCCTAACATTCTTCCAACTTCTTCATATTCTTTTTCTAATCGTAATTGAATTTCTTTGGAAATGTAATTGCAATCCATTGCAAAATCAAGCCAAACAACTGTTTCACTTGTCTCAGAATCCGAGTCCGTTATTTTACTTGTAAAGTGTTTAGGATATCGTCTTTTACGATAAGCTTCTGCAATATTAGCACAAACAGCTCTTGACGATCTTCTAATCTGATCTGTTAATGAATATTTTTCCTCAACAGGAAATGATTTACTTACTTCAAATATCTCTTTCGCAAGTTGATATGCCTTTTGATAAACCTTTAACTGTTTAAATCCAAACTCCATTATCTGTATTATTAAATTTTTAACTTATATACTATATACCTATTGCTTAATGCTGCTGCCTGCTGCCGCTTTTTACTACCATTGTTTAACCGTTTCCTGTACTGTCTACTGTTGCTTTTTCCACTACAGCCTACTGCCACTGCCTACTACCGCTTTTATCAATTCCCCAGCTCCAACTGATTCCGAACCAGCTCGTAATAAGCACCTTTCTTTTTAGTTAATTCGGTATGGGTCCCTATTTCAACAATCTTACCTTGTTCCAAAACTACTATCTGATCTGCATTTTTAACTGTACTCAGTCTGTGTGCCACAACAATAACTGTTTTTCCTTTAAAAAACTGATCGAGATTTTCCATAATAACACGTTCGTTATTTGCATCGAGTGCGTTGGTAGCCTCATCGAGAAAAATAAATTCCGGATTTTTATACACTGCACGAGCAATAAGCATACGTTGTTTTTGCCCCTGACTTAACCCTACTCCTTCTTGCCCAATTTTAGTATTGTAACCCAATGGTAATGACTCTATAAACTCCTGAATATTTGCAACCTTAACTGCATTCAGTAATTTTTCACGATTAGGAAACTCTTCTGAAACAGATATATTATTTGCAATAGAATCGGAGAAAATATAACCATCCTGCATAACAACTCCGCACTTTTCGCGCCACATGCGATTGCTGATATTATCAAGATAAATATCACCAAGTTTAATTTTGCCTTTTTGAGGGATATAAAAACCGAGTAAAAGTTTAATTAAAGTTGTTTTACCGCTTCCGCTGGTTCCAACAATTGCTGTAATTTTCTTCTCAGGGATAGTCAGATTTACATTATTTAATACAAATGGAGAATGAGGGCCTTCATATTGAAACGATATATTATCGATGTTTAACTCGCGATGTTCGGGTAAAATACTTATTTTGGGTGTATCGTCTGATTCTTCGTTATCGCGATTATGAATCTCGCCCAAGCGCTCCAAGCTTATTTTAGCATCCTGAGTAGTTTGTAAAAATCCGATCATTTGAGTTATAGGGCTATTTAGCTGACCTATAATATACTGAACCGCAAGCATCATACCCAATGTCATTTGACCATCGATTACAGATTTAGCAGCAACAAAAGTGATAATGATATTTTTTATCTCATTTATAAAAACACCACCAGCTTGCTGATACTGACTCAGTGACAAACTTGCCATATTTACTTTGAACAACTTAGCTTGAATACTCTCCCACTCCCATCGTTTTTGCTTTTCGCAGTTATTCAGTTTTATTTCCTGCATTCCGGTAATCAACTGAATTACATTGCTTTGATTGTTTGAAAGTTGTGCAAACTTTCTGTTATCGAGTTCTCGTCGTTTTTTCATGAACAAGTAAACCCATGCAGTATAAATCGCACTTCCAATAAGGAAAATAAAGAAAATAGGCACGCTATAAATTAATAAAACGATTCCGAAAATAATCAGATTAACAAACGAAAATAAAATGTTTAAAGTAGAAGAAGTTAAAAAGCTTTCAATACGTTGATGATCACCGATTCGTTGAATAAGATCGCCTATCATTTTAGTATCGAAAAACGAAACGGGTAACTTCATTAATTTAATAAGGAAATCGGAGATTAATGAAATATTTATTCTTGTACCAAGATGTAAAAGTATCCAACTGCGAATAAATTCCACAATTGTACGTGAAAAAATAAGTACCAATTGTGCAATAATAATAAGTGTTACAAAACTTAAATCCTGGTTATTAATGCCTTTATCGACAATACTTTGTGTTAAGAATGGGAAAATAAGCTGCAACAAACTACCCAATAATAATCCCAAGAATAGCTGAGTAATCAGTTTTTTGTATGGGCGCAAGTATGAAAATAAAAATTTGAATCCCGATTTATTAGGTTTTTCATCATCGGACTGGTAAAAATCGGGAGTTGTTTCGAGCAATAAACATAAACCTTTGTCTTCGCCTCCTTCTTTTGTAGTTGCCCAACCCGATATAAACTCTTCTTTTGTAAATTTTATTAATCCCCGTGCCGGATCTGATACATGAACAAAAGTTTCTTTTTTTCGTTGCGATATTTTATAAACTACCACAAAATGATTCTGTTTCCAATGCACAATACAAGGCAAAGGTGCTTCGGTTAATAGTTGTTCGAATGTTATACGAACGCCCATACTACGAAATCCAATAGCATCGGCTGCATCGCTAATACCCAACATAGAAACACCTTCTCGGGTAAGGTAACTTTTATCGCGTAGGGTTTGTAAAGAATATGATCTACCATAATGTTTTGCAATCATACGCAAACAAGAAGGACCACAATCCATAGCATCGAGTTGTTGAAAAAAAGGAAATGGCATTTTTTTTTAAAGATATAAAAACTCTTAAATAGATTTACATTAGAATATTATTATTCAAATATAAAAAGCTATTTCTGAGTTAAGAATTTTATTGAATTCAGATATTATTTTTTATAAACATTATAATTAATAGAAAAGTTCGACCTAAATATTATAAGCCGAACTTTTAAAAACGATTAACTATTTATAACTAAATTATACAGCCTCTTGCAATTGACAAACTTTTTCGAGAACATAAAAAAGCTCATCGTGGCGGTTTTGAGGAACAAAAATTTCTTTTCCGTTTTCGAGAATAATTTTAGATGTATCGTATGGGAAAATAATTTGCACAGCCTTTAAATTGATCAAATAATTTTTTGATACCCGGTAAAACCCTTGATACCATAGTAATTGTTCAACTTCATCAATATCCATTAGAATCTCAACTTTTTTGTTATTATTAAGCACCATAAAATTGGTATTGCCAAACGCTTCGAAATATAAAATTAGATTTAAGTCCAGACCTAATTTCCCATTTTTTGAAGGCAAATAAATATTAGCTGCTGACATAGTTTTATTTTTTAAAGTTTAATTTTAATTATTCAATTACCTGATTATTATATACATAATGCATGAATGTTTCATATTATTGGAATTTCAAGGCAATATTCATTTGTACTTGAATCTTTGCAAATAGTACCACCTAATAAACTTACAGAGCAATTCAAAACTTCGGAATTAAAATAATCAAACGTCTTTCTATCCTCTTCATCATCATAAATACCTGAATGAGTAAATGGGTTTATAAAACCATCGTTTATTTTGCGAATAAAAATCTTTACCAGCGAATTTTTATGAATAACATAATAACCCAATTCGATTTTACCATTCTTATAAATAGTTGCAACTTGTTCAATAAGCTTGATTACCGTTTTTTTTAGTAAATCGCTATCGGTATTTATAATAAAATCTTTAGGATAATTTTCTTCGCTAATTATAAGTTCAACATCGGAATACTCTTTATCCATTTTTCTATAAGCGAACTCTTCTGTTATTTCCCAAAAAAGTTGAGATATATTTACTTGTTGACATTTAAAGTTGTATGAATTCGAATCGAATTGAGATAAATCAATCAGGTTTTCGACAAAGTTTAAAAGAACATTACTGCTGGTTACAATTCGTTGAGCATATTCTTTTGGTTTACCATCAACAAGTTCCCGGTCGATTAATAGTTTCGAAAATCCCATAATTGAGTTTAGGGGTGTACGAATTCCATGTGAAATATGAGAAAGAAACTTACTTTTAGAATTGTCTGAAGCAAGATTTACTTTATCATAAGCTAAAAGTTTATTGTTAGTTAGTGTTTTCATTCCGAATATATTATGGGTTAATTCAGATCCTTAAGTACTTTTTGAGCTAGTTTTTTATAATATGATTCATCAACTACCAATTCTTTCAGAATTTCTTCTGCTTTACTGGTATTATGTGTTTTAATGTAACACATTGCCAAATACCATTTTGCCTGCTCAATAAATAAGTTGTTGTTATTTGTAATAATGTTCTGGAACGATTTGGATGCTTTTTGATACTTTTCAGTTTCCATAAGCGAAATTCCGGAGTATAAGTTTGCAGCCATATCGTTACTTCTTTTTTCTAATACTTTTTCAAACAACAAAACTGCATTTTGATAATCGTGATCTTCGTATTTTTCAAGAGCGTTAACCAATAAGCGGTCAATTTCTTCGTTTCCAGACCTATAGGATACCGAAACATCATAAGGAACAAAATATTTACTGTAAATAGAATCGGTTCCGGGTTCAGTTTTCGTAATTTGTCGAATTACACCTCCTGTAGCTACAAGCAATGCAAGTGAAGCTGCAGCATAATAAAGCTTTCTTTTGGTGAATATTGATGCAATATCTTTTTGTTTTGATACTGATATCCCGGTATATATTTCATCAAGCGAACCACGAAGCATCATTACATCTTCTTCCAAAATAGCATGGTTTATTTGTTTATATAGCTGGAATTCGCTTTCAACCTGAGTATCTGTAGCTATAAGTTGCTCAAAATTTAGCATCTCTACTTCACCAAGTTCTTTATTGATGTAATCATCTACTTTAGGATTATAGTTATTCATAAGGCTATAGTATTAACTCGTTTATATTAAAATAATTTTAGGGTTTTTAGGTTAATTATTATGGTTATCCTTGTTTAGAAGGAGGAATTGGAGGCCAAAGATCGTCATCCTGAGGATCTCCATCGCCGCCTTTTATCATTAACATACTGTTAATACTGAGTTGTACAAATTGTTCGAATGATTTTTTTGTTTCATCCTGCCCGAATAAGTGAATTAATGTTTTCATGGTTTTAGTTTTTTAGTTTGACATTTATTTTTTTATATTATTTTATGAACCTCTCTCCACTTATATGTGCAGTTTTTTTTAAAAAGGTAACCCGGTTTTTGAAATTATTTTTCATTTTTTTTAAAAACATTTTTTACATCTTTGATTTGCAATGATTTACAAATTATAAAAAAAATAAACTTTTTATCAATTTTAGAGTATATAGTATAGAATCTATTCAGTAGGTAAAATGAAAAAATCAGTTTTGATTTTATTTTTTGTAATACAGTTCCTGTTTTTATCGATAACGAATATTTGTTATTCGATAAATAAGAACAATCCTGCTAAAAGAGAGAATATACAGAAAGGTATCCGTTATCTGACAAAAGGAATTGATTATGGTAAACTGGGTAACCTGGATAGCGCAAGCCTTTATATCCAAAAATCAATTGAATTATTCAAAAAAGAAAATAACCCGGAACACTTAGCTTCAGCGTATATTAGTTTTGGAATACTTCAAAAACTAAGTGGAAAATTCGATGAGTCCATAAAAAATTATAACGAAGCAGAAAAAATTTATAAATCTCAAAATAATTCTATGGGACTTATATATACTTATGCAAACAAAGCAACAATTTTTGAAAAACAACAGGATTACGAAAAAGCTGAATTATATCATACAGAATCTCTAAATATATTGAAAACAGATTCTTTAAAAAACAAACTACAAATTGCATTGATCTACAATAATCTTGGAATTTTATATCTAAATACAAATCAGAATAAAAAAGCTATTCATTACTTTTTGCAAAGTTTGAGATTAAAAAAAGGTGATAAAACCGTTTATTCAACCTATGGTAACCTTGCCCTTTCATATGAAAAAGAAGATGACATTAATAAAGCTGAATATTATTATTCAAAAGCACTCGAAAGTATTGATAAAAATTATGGGACAAACAATATCTGGTATGCACAACAACTTTTAAACAATGGACAATTTTTATATAGCTCCAAAAAAGAATTCTCAGAATCGTTAAAAAACCTTGAAAAGGCATTAGCGATTTATATAGAAAAATTAGGTGTTAAAAACCCAGAAACAGCAAGAGCGTATTCAAAAATTGGAGAATATTACTTAAAAACAGGCAATTATAAAACTTCGTTACTTTATTTTCAAAAATCGCTAATTGCACTTTCCGATAATTTTAATGATACAAACTATATTACAAATCCCGACATAAAATTGGTTACATCGAAAACACAATTTTTAAAAACTATAAAAAATAAATCAACAGTATTACTTGAAATATGGAAAAATGATAAATCAAAAACCGATTATCTTACAAATAGTTTAAAAACGAGCGAACTTGCGAATGAAATAATACGGGAGATACGATCGGGTTTTATAAGTGAACAAAGTAAACTTTTTTTAGCAGAAAATGAACAGGAGACTTACACTAAAGCTCTTGAAATCTGTTATAAATTATTCGAAACAACGAATAATAAAGAATATTTAAAAAAAGCATTTTTATTTTCAGAATCTCGTAAATCGGTTATACTTTCAGAATCAATTCAAAATAACAATGCACTTATAACTGGCAATATTCCCATTGAGTTACAAAATACAGAGAATACGCTGAAAAAAAATATTTGGACTTATGAGGAACTAATTTATGAAGAAAAAAGAAAAAAATCACCTAATGAAAATCAAATCTCACTATGGAATAGTGAGATATTTGAACTAAAAGAACAACACTCAAAACTAATATCACAAATTGAAAATGATTATCCTGAATATTACAAATTAAAATATAAAAATATTCTTATTGGTATTGATGATATTCAAAAACGAATGTCGCGAAATGATGCAATAATTGAATATAGTTTTGGCGATGAATATATTTATATCTTTCTAATTACTTCAAACGAATATAAATTAATAGCACAAAAAATAGATTCTGAATTTGAAAATAACCTTGATTTTCAGATTAAAAGTTTAACTAATAATAATTTTTCAAATCATACTTTTAATGATTTTACTAGTTTTATTAAAACATCAAATTATATATACAACCAGCTCATTTCGCCTGTATCATCAAGTATTAGAGGAAAACATTTAATAATTATTCCTGAGGGCAAATTAGCCTATCTCCCATTCGAAACTTTAACAAGTGAACCCGACACTTTTAAAACAATAAGATATAATAAATTACATTATTTTTTATATCAAAATCCAATAAGCTATTCGTACTCAGCAAGTATTTTTTTTGATTCAGAAACCCTACGTAAGATTGCTCCTAAAAAACTCGTAGCATTTGCACCAAAGTATGAAAATCAAGATAATCGTGAAGAAAAAATTATTTCAACAAGACAGCAATACAGAGAAATGCTTTATCCTCTAAAAGGAATTAATGAAGAAGCTAAAGTGGTTTCAGAAATTATAGGTGGTGAAACATATCTCGATGAAAAAGCTAGTGAATTGAGTTTTAAAAACGTTGCATGTGATTTTGATATATTACATCTTGCAATGCATACAATATTAAACGATTCCAGCCCGATGTATTCCAAAATGGTTTTTTCACAAAATACTGATACTCTTGAAGATAATTTTTTAAATACATACGAAGTATATAATTTGCAACTGAAAAGCAGAATGGCTGTTTTAAGTTCGTGCAACAGTGGCTCCGGGATTTTACAAAATGGTGAAGGAGTTATGAGTTTAGCCAGAGGTTTTATGTTTGCCGGTTGTCCTTCAATTATAATGACCTTATGGACTGTTGAAGATAATTCGGGAGTTAAATTAATGACCCAATTTTATAAAAACTTAAAAAAAGGATTTTCAAAATCAATATCGTTGCAGCATTCAAAAATCGAATTTCTTAAGCAAGCTGATCAATTGCACTCACACCCTTATTTTTGGTCGGGTTATGTTGTCATTGGTAACACAAATGCTCTTTATGTTTCTGTGTATATTTATTGGGGTGTTGGAATATTAATTAGTTTGTTATTCGTTTTTTTTATTATTAAAAGAATTAAACAATCAACTACAAAAAAAGTGAAACTATCTGCTTCAAATGGTTCAGTTTATTGATCTTAAAATTTTTTTAGCCTGGTGTTTGTAAGTATAATTTCTTGATATTATTTCTAATAGAAGTTTTTTAGCTTCTTCTGGTTTATTATTGTTTAAATATACCAAAGCCAGATACCATAATGATTCTTCATAAAATAAATGCTGGTTATTTGTTGATAGTTCGTATAAGTATGTTTCAGCTTCAATAAATTCATTCTGCTCAATCATTGATATTGATAAATAAAACTTTGCCAAAGTATTTGTAGAATCCTTATTTACTAATTCTTTAAACAATAATTCCGCATTATTGAAATCTGAATTTTCATAATTTCCCAATGCAATTCTTAAACATTCTTGTTCTTCTGTTAGAATTTCAGTATTTCGATAATTCACAACCGGTGGATACATTTGATAATACTTATTAAAATAATCAACATAACGTTCTGTATGAGTATTTAGGAACATTATTTTAATAATAAGTACAATAATAAAAACTGCTGCAACAGATGACCAAATAAAAGGATTTTTAATTACGTGAGATTTTTGTTTTTTAGTATTTACTATTTCATTCAGAGCAAATCGTAAATTCATTATATCAGGCTCTTGAATAGCTTCATGAATATTTTTTCTGAGAATATATTCAGCTTCTAAGTCAGGATTTGAAAGCTTCAATTTATCGAAAGCCGCTCGTTTTTCTTCCGATAATTCTCCAAGTAAATATTTTTCAATTAATCTATATTCCTTTTCTCTCATACTTTTTGAACTGAGGATCGTTTTTAATATTATTTACAAGCTGTTCCTTACATTTGTATTTTCTGCTTTTAATATAATTTTCAGTTGTATTCCCCAACTTTCTAGCAATTTCTTTAATCGGTATATTATTTAAAAACATTTCCAAAATTTTTTGGCAATCTTCTCCTAATTTTTTAAAATGATATTGATACAATTTATATTGGTTGTGTTTTTCAATCTCATCAAACTCAAAATCAGGAAGACTTTCATAATTTGCATATTGATTGAGTTGCACACTATTTATTTTATTTTGTGAAATCTGATGAATCCATAAAAAACGAGATATACCTAAAAGATATAAACTAAACGATTTAGAAATTGTAATGTTTCCGATTTTTAATTTCCTATAAATAATAATTATGGACTCCTGAAAAATATCCTTTGCATCTTGAGAAGAACCATTGTTATCAATTATAAACTTTTGAATATCCGGAAAAAATTCAGAATATATTCGCTTTAGCAAAAAAGGGTTTTGTTTACGAATACCTTCAACAATCTCTTCATTCTTTAATGATTCCAAGGTTTTCCAGGGATTTATATATAATTAATCAGAATGCTAAACATACGATTTTAAATAACTAAAATATAAAAAAAGGCCATAACTTATTACGACCTTTAAAAGAAAATAATCTTTAAGAATGTTTTATATTGTATATAAGTACTTTATAATTATTTTATCGAATAAAATTAATAATAAAATACCAAGAAAAGCTATAAGAATATAAGGTGAGAAACTAAACTCTGACCATAATCGAATAAAAAAATCATATCCATATTTTAAATTCGAAAAAGCAGGAATTTCTTTTGCATCAGATATAGTATTTAATCCGTTTTTATAAATATAATAACCAATATATCCAATAAACATAAGTAAAATTGAAAGCAAAACCCATATAAAATTTTTATCTTTCTCTTCTTTAACAAATTGAATATTTACATCAGGATTTTTTAAAATAGTAGCCATCAGATTTTTAGTAAAATCTGTACCCGGTTGCTGAATTTCACCTTTCTGAATCAGTTCACGGGTTATTTTTTCGATATCAAGATTTATATTTTTCATTATATAATAGATATTGCTTCGTCTTTTAAAATTAATTTCAGTTTATCGTAAAAACTTTTCCTTGCTCTATGCAACCTCACTTTAACGTTTGATTCTGTATAACCTGTAATATCGCAAATTTCCAGAATTGAATTTTCGTTTAAATAAAATAATGTCAAAATTACACTATCTTCTTCATTTATTTTCTCAAGAACGATTTGAATATATTTTGATTGTTCTTGTTTTGTAATTTCATTTAATGCGTTATATGAACCTAGCACTTGATCGTCGGGAATTTGCACAGAATCAATATCGTAAGTATCAATTTGTTTTTTTCTAAGTTTCGAAATAGCTGTATTATAAGTAATTCGATACAACCATGTTGAAAATTTAGAATCAAACTTAAACTCACCAATTGCATTAAATGCTTTAATAAATACATCCTGGGCTAGTTCTTCAGCATCTTCAGTGTTTTTCAAAAACCTGAGAGCCATAGTATAAACCATCCCTTTATACTTATCGACAAGAAAACTGAATGCATTCACATCGCCACCAACAATCCTGTCGATACACTGCTTATCGTCTTTTTCTCTATTCATTTGTTACTATGACGCAATAACTTTATTAGAGGTTACAAAAAAAGTTTAGAGTTTAGAGTTTACATACAATGAATCCTGAATTCAATAATTACGAACTCAATTTACAAAAAAATATCGAGAAATGTAACCTGTTTTTAAAAGGTAGCGTCATAGATTAAAACAATGTTTAACTAAAATAAATACAACTATGGATTTTGATTTTATCGTAGGAATTGCATTTTTCGCAGTAGTATATGGAATTTTCCATTTGTACATACGTAGAAAAGAACGACTTGCACTTATTGAAAAAGGCTTAACTGCTAATATTTTCAATAGCGAAGCAAATGTATCACCAAGTTTAAAATATGGTATATTCTGTATTGGAATTGCTTTGGGATTTTTATTTGGTGATATGTTAGCCAAAAGTACAAACCTTGAAGAAGGTGTAGCTTATGTTTCAATGATTTTCCTTTTTGGTGGTTCGTCATTGGTAATTTATTATTTTATTGCTAAAAAACACGCAAGAAAAGAATAGGTAGAACTTATAATCTGAAAAAGGAATATATACTTTAACAAGTAATTATTCCTTTTTTGTTTTTAATAAATTCAAAACTTATCTATTAAATAATTACAAACTCGCTGGAAACACCAACTATGTTATTATAGAGAAAGGTTGAACCCGCTACGGGGTTCTTGTTTTCATGGTTCTTCTTTACTATTAATATTTTATCCCTACGGGATAGGATACACCTCAATGTGATGTACCTAGGCACATGATAATTTGCCAAACGGCAGTCAGGTTTGTAAAAAATAAAAATACTCCTACCGATGTACCTTTAGGTAAACAATAAAATATTTCAAGACCAGTAGTTGTAAAAAACCTAATTTTATTCAGATTTGAACATTATCATATCCAGAATTGCTTTTGAACATACGGGGCAAAATCCATTGGCCTCGTTGCTTTTCATTCTGCAATCCATCATCGGACTATAAATTCCTTTATCTAAATATCCTCCACCTTCGTAAACACCTAGAATTGAATTAAATTCACTTTTTCTTGGAGTTGGTATTGGTGTATTTTTATCAATCATTGATTTCCATTTCGAATCAAAATTTACCATTGTTGTTAAATTGGGTTGCCAAGGTTCTATAGCAAGATTATAAAAATCGTTGTATGATGTTGATGAATTGTAATATTCGTCGCCCAAACCTGCAAATGAATGTCCAAATTCATGTATAAAAACTTTTTCTGATAGAATATGATCTACAGTAGTAATTGCATAATGATTATACACTCCTCCTCCTCCATATTTATTTGAATTTACAAGGATACAAATCTCATCGTAAGGTACAATACCAGCAATATCGCGAACAGATTTTACATCATTTGTGGTTAAATATCGTTCGCTATCGAATGTATAAAAATTGCTGTTCATTGCTGTATTCATATAAATATTTGCACCAGGAATATCAGTTCCTGAATTTTCAGATGGAGAATTTACTATCCAAACATTAAATTTATTGGAAAACAATTTATATGGTTCCTGACTAAATAAATAGCTTACCATTCGTTGAGCATCAGATTCAAATTTTTCCATTTCATTTATTGTATATCCTTCGGCTAAAAAAACGAGATCCACTTTGTTGGCAGGATCACCATTATCAATAAGTTTTTTATAAGGAATATTTTTTATTTCGGGATTAATAAAATAATTATCAGGCTGAATAGGCATTTCGAATCTGATTTCAAACTCACCATCATATGTTCGGCTATAAACTTTAAGAATTATTTGATTTTTTGGATACGGAAATGTAATTGACTGGTAATAACTTCTGTCAATAGATTGAGCTTCGGTTGTTGTTTGCCACTCTTCAAATAATGTACAAAGTCCTCGCGAAAAAATTACCTGCCCAGATGTTGAATCAATAACTTCAAACTTATACTCACCATAATTAAATGCATCAATACAACTTGTTTTAGATCCACCCCAGAAAGGTTCTTTTTTT
>Ga0154355_1082_pt3 | contig 17923 bp, 16 predicted proteins | sample RifGroA2_FD_115883 | JGI IMG/M metagenome (GOLD analysis project Ga0154355, IMG submission 115883) | Bacteroidetes bacterium GWA2_31_9b
GTTGGAGGAGCTGTTGTTTATTTTAAAATATCTGCAACAGATAATGAAGATTCAAACACGTTATCATCCCAATATAGTTATTCAGTAAACACAATAGAAAACGAAAACCCTGTTATTTCTGGATTGATTTTTTCTCCTGAAATACCTACAAGTTCAGAGACTGTTTCTGTTTCTGCAAATATTACGGATACAGACGGAACTATTTCATCTGCAAAAATTAAATGGGGTACTTCTGCTGGTGTTTATGGTAATACAATTTCTATGTCAGCATCAGTAAATACGTATTCTGGAATAATTCCGGCACAAGCAAATACAACACATATTTATTTTATTGTTGAGGCTAATGATAATTCTGGAGGTTCTGCTTCATCATCAGAAAAAAACTACATTGTTACAAATCCAGTAAATCAAGCACCTGAAATTTCAGATGTTCAATTTTCACCATCTAATCCTACTGATTTAGATTCTGTTTTGGTTTCATCAACTGTAACAGATCCGGATGGTACTTTAAATTCAGTTTTTTTAAAATGGAAATTGGATGCAGAACCAACAATATATGAAAGAGTAATGGAATATACAGAAAATGAATATAAAGCATATATTCCTATACAGGAAGCAGGCAAAACAATATATTTCATGATTGTTGCCACAGATAACAATTCTGCAGAAACAAAATATATGAATGGTATGTACAATGTAAATACATCGAGTTCTACAGTATCAAGTTTTGAATTAAATCAAATTGAAATATATCCAAATCCAGTTAAAGATAATTTAATCCTGTTTTTTCCTGATGAATATAAAAATGTTACAGTTACAATACACAATATGATTGGAATTGTAGTTCGTTCAGAATCTTTTAATCAGGTTAAAGGGGAAATAAAATTTGATAAGATTGATAATTTAGAAGGAATGTATCTTGTACAGATTAAAACAAACGATAAACAGGTAATCAGAAAAATAATTATAAATAATAGATAAATAGCCTTTTCATATAAAGTTGATGAAATGATAAACAGGATTATTCTTTTTCTTCTTTTGAATTTTTCTTTTGTTGGATATGGGCAATCCTATTTATCTGTTTTTAATATTACTCACGAAAATTCGTCACAATTTTTTGAAAGAAGGAGCATTGGTTCGAAAACAAATCCAGAGTTAGAAGTATATGAAAATCCTTATGAAATAGCATTGAGTTTTTATCCTGAACTTAAAGATGTTTCTATTAAAATGGTTTTTAAGTCAATAAAAACAACCATGGCTGCTCGCCCAAGAGGCACTTTTTTATTTAAACAAAAACAGAAAAGAGAATATCGGTTGATTTTTAATAATCACAATTTTAAAAATCGGAAAGTAAGATTTGAAGAATTATCTCTGAATGCTCAGGTTGGAATTATTGGTCACGAATTAGGACACATAGTTGATTTCGAAAAAAAAAGCAAAGGTCAGATTTTAACAACTGGGGTTAAATATCTTTTTAAAAAGCATAAAAAGAGATTGGAATCAGAAATCGATTATATTGCAATTGAACACGGACTAGGTTGGCAGGTGTATGATTTTTGTGATTTTGTTATTAACCGATCAGAATGTTGCCAAGAATATAAAGAATATAAAAGAGAAAATTACTTTAGCCCCGACGAGATTTTATTCCTAATTCGCAATTTAAAATACTTTTATTAATTGATTTGTAGTGTTCATTCTATTGAAAAAATGGAATAAATCAAGAATATTTTGGTAATAACCACTATTCATAAACAAGGTTGGCATTTGCCAACCTTGTTTTATTCTATAAAATTCAATACTATTGAAAAACTTCGTCTTTTATTTCTGTATTAACTTCAATAGATTCAATTATTAATTCCATATTCTGAACACCTGAAATTGTAATTAAAAATGGGTATTTAACGCCATTAATTTCTCTGTAATCAGAGTATTTCTGCGATTGAACAAACTCACCCTGAGGAGCAACGATTGTTTGTCTCGATAGAACTTTTAATCCTGTACTCATGGAATAAAAATCAATAGTTTTTTCGCCATTAGGTTTAATCACTTCAATTTTAAAAGCATCTTCGTTGTCGATTTTTTCAACTCCGTCGAAGTTTAATGTTATTCCTAATTCGTTATATTTTAATTCTTGATTGAATATAGCTTCTGTTTTCATTTCATCTAACTCTTTTCCTGTGAGTTCTTTTTCGCCTTGAAAACCCTTCATTTTTCCTTTTTCACCATCGAATGTTTGTTTGGTTAGCAAATTACCATTCATTAACATTTCCATAGCAAACTTATTTGGTGCTTTTTTTTGTGTAATTAAGTTAATAGTCATTCCGTTCATGGATGTTTTTGCTTTCTGAATTATAGATACTACTTTTTCAAGACTATCTTTTCCCCCAATTGAATCTACATATTGTGCAATTATTTGTTCAGCAGTTATTTTAACAAATTGTTTTGCTTCTACTTCAACAGGATTTCCATTTACATCGTACAACTCAACAATACCTTTTGCACTAAGAGGTTTAAGGGTTTCAATTAGTTTGTCTTTGTCTCCAACTACAATTATATAAGCATTATCAGGAGTAATATATTTCTCCGACATTTTTTGAACTTCCTCTATTGTAACTGCATTTAGCTTTTCAAGATATGTTGCATAGTAATCTTTAGCTATATTATATCTTGCTGTATTAAGTGCAAAATTAGCAACTGTTTGTGGACGTTCTAACGATCTTGCAAAAGAACCTGTAGCAACATTCTTTGTTAATTGTAAATCTTCTGCATTAACTGGTTCTGTTCTTATTCTGTTCATTTCATAAACAAATTGAGTTATTGCACTATCAGTTACTGAAGTTCTTACTTCAGCTCCAGCTTCAAATGAACCAATTAATCTATCAGTTGAAAGACTAGAACGAGCGCCATATGTATACCCTTTGTTTTCTCTTAAGTTAAGCATCAATCTGCCGGAAAAAATACCACCACCAAGAATTTCATTGGCAATATTTGCAGGAATAGCATCTGGAGTGCCTGGTTTTAAATCCAAAGGATAAGTAACTTTAATTACAGACTGAACAGCATCATCTTTATCAATTAATGCAATTCGGGTTCCTATATTTTTATCAGGAAATTGATATTCGTGTTTAGGTACAATTCCTTTTGTCCATGATCCAAAATATTTTTTAGCCAGTTCTTTCGATTCTTTTAGATTTATATCTCCAACAATAACAAGATATGTTACGTTAGGTTTGTAATATGTGTTGAAATAAGATACACATTTGTCGCGGGTAATATTACTAACTGTTTCTTTAGTAATGATTTCAGCATAAGGATGATTACCATAAATTAATTTTTGAGCAGCCCTAGAAGCAATAGAATTAGGATCAGTTTCATTAGCTGTAAGTCCTGATATTGTTTGTTTTTTTGCTTTTTCTATTTCATCATCAGGAAAAGTAGGATTTAATAAAACATCTGACATAATGGTTAATAGTTTATCCGAATGTTTTTTTAATGATGATGCATAAATACCGTTTTCGTAAGTATTTAATGTTGCTCCAATAAAATCAACTTCTTCGTCGATTTGTTGTTTGCTTCTATTTTTTGTTCCTGTTCGAAGCATATCGCCTGCCATTCCAACATATCCAACAGCATCGTTTTGCATTATTGGATCTACTGTTATTGAAAGCTGAAAAGAAACCACAGGTACTTTATGGTTTTCAACTACAATTACTTTAAGCCCATTATCTAAGGTAAATGTTTGTGATTCTCCAATTTTTATTTCAGGAGCAGACCCAGCAGTTGGTCTTACGCTTCGATCAATTTGTGCAAAAGAAAAATTTGTAAGGATTGCAAATAGAACTAAGCTTGATACTATATATTTTAACTTCTTCATGATTTTTCTAATTAAAATTTGATTTCTATTATTGTTGAGATTTTGGCAAATAGTAAAGAACAACACGATTATCATCGCGGAAATACATATTTGCAACTCGTTTAATATCTTCTTTTGTTACCGCTAGATATTTATCAATTTCGGTATTTATCAGATTTGTATTTTTATAAAAAGTATAATTTATTGCAAGATTATATGCTCTGCTTTGAATAGATGTGTTGCTATTAACAATTTGGTTTTCAAATTGATTTTGAATTTTTTGAAATTCAGAATCAGTTATAAGCTCATTTCTAACTTTTGTAATTTCCTCATTCATAGCTGTTTCTAATACAAAAGGGTCAACACCAACATTGGGGAAACAATAATTTAAAGCAATACTTGGATCTTCAAAAGGTAAAGGAAAAGAAGCTGCAAATAAAGCCAATTGTTTTTCATCAACGAGCGATTTATATAATCTCGAACTTTGTCCTTGCGACAATAATGTTGAAAGCATATTAACAGCGTAATAATCAGGAGTTCCCATTTTAGGAAGATGATAAGCCTGAAGTACTGCGGGTAATTGAATATTATCATAAACAGTATCTCTTATTTCCTTGTTTTTTATTGGTTCAACCAAACTTGGGCGATAAATTTCAAATTCTCCTTTTGGAATAGTTGCGAAATATGTATTTATTAAAGATTTTGTTTTTTCAAAATCAATATCTCCGGCGATACATAAAACAGCATTATTAGGAACATAAAACATTTTATAAAAGCTAAGAAATTCGTCGTCTTTAGCAGCTCTAATATGTTCTGGATTTCCGATAGTTGTCCATTGATAAGGATGAACTTCAAAAGCTCTTTTTACGGTCTCATTCAATATACTTCCGTAAGGTCTGTTTTCGTAATTCTGTTTGTACTCTTCAATAACAACACTTTTTTGTGTTTTAATTCCGATTGAGTCTACTTTAGCATGAAACATTCGTTCTGATTCTAGCCACAAACCCAACTCCAGTTGATTCGAAGGAAGTATTTCATAGTAATACGTTCGATCACTGGTTGTATTTGCATTTAGGGTTCCTCCTGCTTTTTCAACAATTTCCGAATATTCTCCTCTATTTATATTTTTTGTTCCTTCGAACATTAAATGTTCAAAAAAATGTGCAAAGCCTGTTCTTTCTGGATTTTCATTTTTTGCACCAACATGATAAGTTACTGTTACAGCAACAATTGGTGTTGTATTATCCTGATGCAGAATAACATGCAATCCATTCTCCATATCATATTCAATGAATTCAATTTTGTTAGCTTGCGAGTAAGCTAAACAAGTACCAGCAATAAAAAATGCTGATAGAAGTAGTTTTTTAAATCTCATAATTTGTTATTAGTTTAATGTTAAATTTACTTTTCTTTAAATGTATCGTTGGATGAATAATCAAGTATATCTCCAGGCTTACAATCTAATTCTTTACATATTGCTTCAAGAGTTGAAAACCGGATAGCTTTTGCTTTACCGCTCTTTAATATGGATAAGTTGGCTATGGTAATATCAACTCTTTCCGAAAGCTCAGTAAGGGACATTTTTCTTTTTGCAAGCAAGTTATCAAGGGTGGTTATAATTGGCATTTTACAAGTGTTTAAATGGTTAGTTCCTGTTCTTTTTTTATTTCAGATCCTATTCTATAAATTTCTGCGGCAACTAAAATTATTAAAACCCATAAAAAGTCTAAGAGGGCATCGAAATTAAGCCGAAAATCAAATACTTGTTGATTAATGGTTATATTTTTAAACCAGAAATATTTTAATATTAATGGATATATCATATCAAGAATGGCAGAAACAAAAACAAAAATGGCAATCAGACGAATTCTCCATATATTTTTGGGGTGAAAAGGATTTTCATCTTTTAAAGACGATTTTAAAGACTTAAATATTTTCCATAATAAAAAAATTATATAATAAGCAATTGCTAAAATTAAAATGAAATGGAAAAAATTAAATATTCCAGGCAAACCATATTCTTTATTTAAATTAAAAGATATAAAAGCATCATCAATAATTATATTGTGAGTTGCTCCATCTTTAAGCTCTAAAACCCCTGGCAAGTAAATATTTAAAGGAATATCAACTATTGGGAAAAATGGCTCTAATTCAGGATTAAAATAATTTAATAAAAATAAACCAACCGAAAGAAACAGAAATATTGCTCCAATTATAAGCAAGGCTGTTAAAACTCCATAAATTAGGCTGATTATTCTCTTGTTTTTTATTTTTTGACTATTCATATAATTTATTTTGTAGCGTAATTGTAAGCAAAAGAAATTAATTTTATTGAAATTCAATAAAAAATTCAAGCATAATTAAATTACGAATTATATAAATATCAAATATACAGTTCTTTCACTTGTTTTGTTAAATCTGGATTTTAGATTCATAGATCGAAAAAAAAGAATAAACAACAGAAATATTAAAATTTTTAATAAAAGATTTTGCAATTACGTATAGATTTGATTAACTTTTCAAATCAAAAAAACACGAAAAACCAATTAATTAAGTTCAAACTTTTTATTATGGAAAAAGACACATTACTCGTTCCGTGGGACTTTACAGAAGTAGCTGAATACGCTCTTTTGCATGCAATTAAAATATCTAAAAAATTAAATAACAAGATTACCTTATTGCATGTTGTAAAATCTATTAAAAAGGGAGACGAAGTACAAGATCAGCTCAATAAAGATACTAAGAAGTATTCCGATGAGCATAAAGTTGAAATAGATTCCGCAATAATTGAAGGAAGTCTGTTTGATGTTATTTCTGATTATGCCGAACAAAATAATGTAAGTATTGTTATTATGGGTACTCATGGTATAAAGGGAATGCAAAAGTTTACGGGTAGTTATGCATTAAAAGTTATTGTTGGTTCAAAAATCCCATTTATTGTTGTTCAAGAGGCACCAACAAAAAAAGAAATATTTAAAGATGTTATTCTTCCTCTTGATTATAGAATTGAAGCTAAACAAAAACTTCAATGGGCATTATTTCTGGTAAAATATTTTGGTGTTAAAGTCAATATTGTAGTTCCAACAATTAAAGATGAATCATTAGCTAAAAAGTTATTAGGTAATATCCATTTTGCAGAAAAAATTCTCGATAAATACGAAGTACATTACGAAATTCACAAACTTGAAGGAAGCCACGTTGCAGAAGAAGCTATTACCTATGCAAAGGAAATAGATGCTGATATGGTTCTAATTATGACAACCAAAGATATTGGTTTAACAGATTATGTACTTGGAGCTCAGGAGCAATATATTATTGCAAACCCTGCCAGAATTCCTGTAATGGTTGTTAATCCAAGAACAGACTTGAGCAGATACGGCGGTTTTAGTGCTACCGGAGGATGATTTTTAAAAAGACTTTATATAAAGAAACAAGGAATAACACTCCTTGTTTTTTTATTTTATTTAAAAAATCTAATTTTGACCCTTCAAAAAGTGTTTATGTTAAATACTTAAAAACAAATTAAAATGACTTATATCACAAAAGAAAAGCTCTTTTCAAAAGAGTGGTTTTTTAATTATAGTGTAATTATAATTGGTTCATTTATTCTTGCAGCAGGGTTTGTATATTTTATTGATCCTCACAAGATTGTTCCTGGCGGAGTATATGGTATTGGTATAGTTGTAAAAAATATGACAGCCAATATGATGAATGGAGGTATATATATCCCATTTTTAAAAGAGCCTCTTTTTAAAGATGGATTAGGAATAGGTTTTGTTGGACTGATATTAAATATTCCATTAACAATTTTAGGAATAAAGATTTTAGGGCCAAAGTTTGGAATAAAAACAATATTTGGATTTATATTAACATCTATCTTTATTGATTTTCTGGATACAAAATTTGATGGTGCTCTTGTTGACGATGTACTTTTATCTTGTGTATTTGGAGGAGTATTAATAGGATTTGGATTAGGTTTGATATTTAAATCAAAAGCAACTTCCGGGGGTTCAGATATTATAGCAATGATTGCTGCAAAATATACAAGAATGTCTTTAGGGATTTTATTAATCATTGTTGATTCTATTATTGTTTTATTAGGACTAATTGTATTTAAAGACTGGAAAATACCATTATATTCCTGGATTGTAATATACATTACAGGAAAGGTAATTGATGCCACACTAGAAGGTATTAGCTATGATAAAGCCCTATTTATTATTTCCGATCAATACAACGAAATTCGTGATAAAATAATAAACGACCTTAATCGAGGAGGAACTTTTATAAATGGTACAGGAATGTACCAAGGGTCCGATAAAAAAATAATTTTCACAAATGTAAATAGGAGAGAACAAGCTATTTTACAGGATTTTATTCGTGAAGTAGATCCTAATGCATTTATGACAGTTATTGATGCCCACGAGGTAATAGGGAATGGATTTAAGCCAATGCAGGAGGATTAAAATAAAAAGGGGCTTAAGCCCCTTTTCTATTTAAAATTACTCAAATTAATAAAATTTATATAATTTGATTTATGCTCACCATATAATTCCAGTGATTCTCCAACAATCTTATATGTGCTTTTTTCTCCTGCAATTTTACTAAATAAAATCTCATACTGTTTTCCATTTTCATCAACCATAAGAATTCTAGAAAGATTGTCATGAACATTTGCAGCTAATTTTTCCTGACAAACGGGACAAAAGAAGTCATATTTTTCACCATCACGAATTTCAAATTCTGAATTTGTTTTAATAGAATAATTGCCAAGTTCGGGGCTAAGAAGGATTAAACCAGCATCTTTATGTTCGGTATCTGCTGCTAATATAATGTGGTCGCCTACATTTAAGTATCCTTTACAACGTGGGCAAATAAAGTTATTTTTCATAATGAACACCTCCTTTTTTTGATGGTTTATATAGGGTTTAAAATATTAAATTTAATCAGTAAAGGCTGTGTTTATTATATTATACGTAAAAAGACAGATAGTGTTTTAATTAAACTATAATTTTATAAATCGCTGAGATTTTGAATTTTTATTAGAAGATATCTTTAGAAAATAAATCCCTGTATTTAAATTTGAAATATCAACAGGAATAAATGTTTTATTAGTTTGTAAATGAATCAGAAGGCTTCCTTTTATATCATAAATTTGAACGGAACGTGTAACTTGTCCAAAAGTATTATTAAGTTTTATATTTAAATTATCATCTGCCGGAATTGGAAATAATTCAAAAGAAAGTTGCGGCTCAACTGTATCAATAGAAACAGCAGTGCTTGCACCATTTAAAATCCAATTATCTGGGTCAATTACTATTCCTGTAACTGTTTTTTTAATAGGAATTTTATAAATCTGAGTTTTTTCTTCTTGAAATAATCGTATAAGAGTATCTCCTGAAGAATATTTTATTTTATAATCAACAAACATATTAAATAAAGGAGTTGATGTTGATGAAGTATTCTGAGTAACATTCATCTGTAAAGTGTCATTTTCTTGTGAATATCGTACATAAAATGAAGGAAATCCTTTTCCATAATACCATTGTTCAAAAAACAAATCAAAATCAATACTTGTAATATTTTCTAAAACATTTTTAAAATCATCACCAGTTGCAACGCTATTTTTATAATGGGTTAGGAAATTATTAAGTGTAGCATAAAAGAGTTCATCATTATTTATTTCGTGACGAATGGTATGAATAATAGAAGCTCCTTTTTTGTAAGATAATCCATAATTAAAAATTCTGTTTTCATCCGAAGCATCTTCAAAAGGAATATAAACACTGCCATTTGGCTCGTTAAATGCATAGTCATGAGCAGTTACCATCCAATTTTGTGCATCGTTATATGATGCCAGATTTTCTAAGGCGATATATTCAGAATAGGATGCAAAGCCTTCGTTAATCCATATATCTTGCCAAGAAGCACAAGTAACATAATCACCAAACCATTGATGAGCAAGTTCATGTGATACAAGGTTGTATCCAAAACCACCAAGGGTTGTCATTGTTTGATGCTCCATTCCTCCACCTAACTCAGTTAAGCAATGCCCGTATTTTTCATTCGCAAAAGGATACAAACAAAATTTATTACTGAATAACTCAATGAAATTTGCTGTTTCATCAATTTGAGATTTGTAATATTCTAAGCATTCTGTTGTATTATAAATAAAATTTTGAACTAAAATAGGGTTATTATTTTCAGGGTATGCATATAAAGAATAATCCTGATATTCGCTTACAGCATAAGAAATCAAATAATAATTAATGGGATAATAACATTTCCACTCATATCGGGATTTATCGCCAGCTATACTTGTCACATTTGTTAATAATCCATTTGATCCAACCTTGCAATTATTATGACAGGTGAAATTTAAATACACAGAATCAATCTTGTCTGATAAAACCTGTTTACATGGCCACCATTCGTATGCATGAAAAGATTCAGACAAAGTCCAAGTCGCGTTTTTGCCCCATGAAGAAGAATACTCTGTAGTTACACCACCTCCTGAGGGAGTTCCTTTGTAAAATATTTGAGCAGTAATTTCATCTCCTTTAGTAATGGAAGGATTGAATATATAAAGAATTTCATTATTGCTGTGTGATACAGATTTTTTAATTCCATTAATCATTACAGAATCAATAATCAGGTTATTTTTAAAATCAAAAATCAATGTATCCATTATATCACTGACAACAGTTGCATTTATTAGTGCATTTCCTGAAACATTAACTGACTGATCGGTTACATTTAAATCTAATGCAACAAAAGAAATATCATAATTATCAAGCAATGGATTATAATATTTTAAAACAGTGCTTTTATTACTTGCTGAAGACCTACTTTTATAAGAATCTGGATTTATATCAGAATATTGTGCAAAAACAAAATTGGTAGTTAAAAGCAGAATAAAAAAGGAAAGACTTTTCATAATTCAGAATTTAAATTAATAATCAAAGATAATTATTTAATTTAGGTGAATGTATTAATCTAATTTGCATTTTTAGTAAAAAATCACTATTTATGCTTATAACATAAAATATATATAAATGAAAAAGTCAATAATTTTAATTCTATTATTTGGAATTTTAGGATTAGTCGCAGGGTATTTTCTTTTCGGGAAAATCGGAGGAGAATATGTAAATATAAAAACAATATTTAGCACTTCGTCAAATGCAATTGAGTCTTTGGGACGTAAAATCGCAGGGATCGAAAAAATTAAACAAAACATTTTAATATCTGGCGGTGTTGGAGGTTTGGTAGGATTAATAATTGGTTTACGCAAAAAGTAAACTGTGAAAAAACAGATTTATTAATAATTTAATTAAAAACAAATTATCATGAAACGAGCATTATTATTAAGTAGCATAATTCTTTTTTATTCTTTTGCATTGTATGCGCAAGATTGTGTATTTTATTATCCAAAAACCAAAGGAGCAAAACTAGAATATAAAAGTTTTGATAAAAAAGATAAATTAACAGGAAGAAGCACCCAGTTAGTTAAAGACATTAGTATTAATGGGAATGCGATATCGGCTTTAATTGAATCACAATCGTTTGATAAAAAGGACAAAGATCTTGGTAAAAATGAATTTACAGTAATTTGTGATAATGGTGTTTATTCTGTGGATATGAAGAGCTTTTTAGATCCTGCAACAATGGAGTCTTATAAAGACATGAATGTAAATATTACAAGTGACAATTTGCAGATTCCATCAAATACCAAGGTTGGCGATATACTTCCTGAAGGTAAATTAAGTATAATAGTTAGCAGCGAAGGAATTCCTGTTTTAGATATGAAAACTATAATTTCCGATAGAAAAATTGAGGCTCAGGAACAAATAACAACAGAAGCAGGTGCCTTTGATTGTATAAAGTTAACATATACAATTACCACAAAAATGATGATAAGTGTAAGATATGAAGTTGCAGAATGGTTTTGTGAAGGAGTTGGTTCGGTTAAAACCGAAAGTTATTCAAAAGGGAATTTAATGTCTTATACAGTTTTATCTTCAATTACAAAATAAGGCATATCATTTAAAAATATTATGGTCCCGATATTTCGGGACTTTTTATTTGGTATTTATCCTTCAAAAAATTGATAGTTTTAGTAATAATTTGTAATTTACTATCAGCAATATATAGATTAACTAAAAAAATTACAATTATGATAAAAAGAACCCTGCTCGTTTTGTGCATATCGGTTTTAAGTTTTTCTTGTTTTGCACAGGATTTAATCTATTTAAAAGACAATACAATTATTCAATCAGAAGTAAAGCAAGCAACTTTGGAATTTGTTAAGTATGTTAAATACAACGATTTGGATAACACAGAATATACAGTTGCTACAAGTAATATAGTAAAAATTGTTTTCTCTAATGGATATACCCGAGAATATTCAAAAGAGATTACTGCAAAACCAGAAGTAAAAAGTGAACGGGATAATTATTTTGCTTTAGCAGCAGGATTAGGTAGAAGCTATGGAGGAATAGGTATACGCGCACAAGCTCGATTTGGGAAAAAACAAGGTTTTGGTATTCATGGTGGGGTAGGATACAATCCTTCTGATGCCGGAGGTATTTGTTTTGGTGTTGGAGCTAAATTTTTTTATTATCGTTGGTTATACATAAATGCTCAAGGGGGAATTGTTTCGCATAACTATATTTATGAATATAATTACTTTGACTACAATATAGATTCTTCAGATCCACACTTTGGATTTAGTATATTAATTGGTGGCGACTTTGTTTTTGGTAAACATGCCGGATTTAATCTTGCATTAGGACCAACAATAACAGGCGATGGCACTAAGCTTGGAGCTGATATAGGATTTGTATTTAAATTTTAGGTATTAAAATTTAATTTAATTTTATTGCTGGACAACCTGATCGGCATCAACAATTTTATAGAGCTTATCGGAGCGACGAACTATTTCAGAAATTGGAATTGAACATTTATCTCCTTTTTGAGCTGTTTCTACTTTTATAAGATCAACACGTATTTCTGAAACAAATGTTTGAATAATCCCCGTTGTAGGGCCGGTAATAAGAATTTCGTCGCCAACTGATAAATCATTTGTTTCAATTAAGAATTCGGCAACATTTAACTTTGTAAAATAATTTGTTCCTTTACCAACATATACCTTCCTTTTTGTAGCTCTTGAACCATATTTATTGCTCCATTCACCTATTTTTTCCCCAAGATAATATCCACCCCAAAATCCTCTATTGAAAACAGTTGCAAGTTTCTTTTCCCAAATAACAATTTTATCATCGGTAAAATCAGTATTCAAATATGCTTGAATAGCTTCATTATAGCATTCTGATACTGTTTTAACATATTCAGGTGGTCTTGCACGTCCTTCAATTTTTAGAACCGATACGCCTGCATCTAATATTTTGTTTAAAAAGCCTATAGTCATTAAGTCTTTTGGAGACATAATGTATTCGTTGTCGATTTCAAGTTGATTGCCCGATTCTTTTTCTGTTACAATATATGCTTTTCGACAAGTTTGCAAGCAGGAACCTCTATTAGCAGAATAATTTTTTTCATGTAAGCTTAAGTAACATTTTCCGGAAATAGCCATACATAAAGCCCCGTGAACAAAAAGTTCAATTTTAATAAGATTTCCTGATGGACCGGTAATATTCTCTAGTTTAATTGAATTTGATATTTCTGCAACTTTTTCGAGAGAAAGTTCTCTGGCAAGAACAATTACATCGGCAAATTGAGCAAAAAAACGAAGACTTTCTATGTTGCTTACATTCAGCTGTGTAGATATGTGTACCTCGACCCCAACTTTACGTGCATAATTGATTACAGCCATATCGGAAGCAATAATTGCTGTAATTTTATTCTTTTTTGCAGCATCAACAATATCACGCATTAATGTAAGCTCAGTGTCGTAAATTACGGTGTTTATTGTTAAATAAGTTTTAATATTATTTTCATTACAGATTCCAACAATATTTTCAAGATCATTAAACGTAAAGTTGTTAGATGAATGAGCTCTCATATTCATTTTTTCGATTCCAAAGTAAACAGAATCGGCTCCTCCCTTTATTGCAGCCATTAGTGATTCATACGAACCAACAGGTGCCATAATTTCAAAATCAGCTCTTTTTTTCATAAATATATTGATTGAATCAAAGTGTAAAGTTAAATTATTCAATTCAAAAATTAATATATGAACTCTTTTTCGATTGATTTGTTTAATTCTTTATAATCAGATTTTATTAATAATCTATAAACTTGACTTTCGAACAGTATTTTAATAACTTAATCACAAACCAAAAAAATCAAAAAGCATGAATACTGATAAAACTTTAATTGAAACTTTTGGATATATCAAGAAAGAAGAAAACCTGATTACAGTTGAAAGTAATATTATTCTAAATACATTCGTATTAGAAAGTCAGCATGAATTTCCTGGCTATCATGGGAATATTCCTGAAAAATCACAACCAAGATCTTTATTTTTAATTACTTCAAAAGACTATCAATTTGAAGATATTGCCAGAACTACAAAAAAAATTAAAAAGGTATTTAATCATGATTTTAATGCTTCACAAGGACATATCTATTTCAAATCTGAAACATTATCATGTATAAGATTAAAATATCTTAAAAGTTTTACATTTATTCCTGAACTTCAAAATCTACTTAAAGATGAAGATATAAAATTTTCAAAAAAAAGATTTTTGGAATCAACAGGTTTAATAGTAATTAATAAACGCTTTTATGTTAGTGAAAGGGAAGAAGGACTTTATCAGGATTTAGAAGAAGAATCAAAATACTACCTTGAATTACCAATAAAACTAGAATGGGAAATGTTTAAAAAAATCACATTAGATATTAAAAACAATGTAGATAATATCAATTTTGATGCTGCACAAGGTGTTTTTTATCGTAAATGCGGAATAGTTGATGTTGTTCGTATATATGATCAGGATAAAAATGTTGAACGTCTGACAACTCTAAGAAAATTATATCTTGATGAAATAAACAAGAAACAAAGCACTTTTTAGATTAAAACAATACTAAAAAATAAAAATTAGTAAATAGTTTGATGCTCCTATCATACATTTTATATTTTTGCGTTTTAACAATACATCTTGAAAATATTTATAATGGGAGCGGTTAAGTCAATTTTACTTGGATTACTATTAGGAATCGTTTTTTTAATAATACTCGGAATTTCAGTAGCTTATTTTTATGAAGATGAAGTTACTGAATATTTTATCGATGAACTTAATGAAGTTATTTCTACAAAAATTCAAATTAAAAATGCAGATTTTTCGCTATTAAGAAAATTCCCAAATGCATCAATTGAGTTTCAAAATATTGTTGCTCTTTCTCCTGAAGGATATGAAAAAAGAATTCTAGATATAAAAACTGATACTCTTTTCTTTGCAGAAAGGGTTTTTGTTCAGTTTAATGTAATTGAACTGATATCGAAAAACTATAGAATTAAAAACATTCATTTTGATAATGGCGAAATTCATTTGTTTATAGATAAGTATGGAAAAGAGAATTATATATTTCTAAATCAAGAAAAACAAGACTCAAGTCAGGAATTCAATCTTGAATTAAAAAAAGTAAAGATTACAAACTCAAAAATTTTATATTTTAATCAGGAATCACAAATATATTTTAAATCAAATATTTACAAATCGTTATTTAAAGTAAATCTCTCAGACAAGAATTATATTTTGGACATTCAGTCGAACCAAAGAATTTCTTTTTTAAAATCTGAAACAAGTGATTATATCATTGATAAAAACTTAGAAACTGATTTACGAATAGACATTACAGATAATAAAATTGAATTTAAAAAAGGGGAATTAAGTTTAGATGCAATAAAACTATTTGTAAACGGATTTATAATAAATGAAGAGAATTCAATAATTGACTTAAAAATAGCTACTAGTAAACAATCCGTTAAATCATTATATAGTATATTACCATCAAATTTTCAGAAGGCAATTTTGCCAATACGTATTTTAAAAGGAATTATATCAATAAATATTCATATAGAAGGAGAACTTTCCAAAACAATAAGCCCTCAAATAATTGCCGACTTTGAAGTTCAAAATGCACAAATAGCATTTAATGATAAAGACAAATTAATTGATAACATATTTGTCAAAGGGCGTTTTTATAACCAGGATTTACGAAATGCAGAATTATCAAGAATAGAAATTAATCAGTTTAAATTATCATTGCAAAAGTCAACGGCTAAAGGGAATATTGGAGTAAATGGATTTACTGATCCTTATATAAATATTAATTTTACTGCTGAAATTGATTTTAATGAGTTAAATCAAATTTTTCCTTTAGATACTATAGAAATAATTGAAGGAAGAGGAAAGCTGGGAGCAGAGTATGAAGGGAGTTTAAACGAATTAAGAAATATAAAATTTCAAGATTTGTTTACTAAAGAGTATAACTTGAAATTGAATATTAAAGAAGGCAAAATAAAGCTAAAAGAACATCCTTTAGTTATTGAAAAGCTCAGTGGAAATATTAATATTAATAAGGATGTGTATGCAGATAGTTTGTATTTTAAAATTTCCGAAAGTGATTTTTTTATACATGGTGAAGCATTAAATCTTTTTAACTATTTTACTTTTAATGAATCAGTTAAGGTTAAAGCTGAAATTATTTCAGACTTAATAAATCTTAACCAATTATCTTCGATTTTTTCAGTTGAAAAATCAAATATAGAAAACCCCTCTTATCAATTTCCAAACAGACTAAATTTAGCATTAGATGTAAATATTAAAAATTTTACCCTTGGCAAATTTGAAGCAATAAACATTAAAGGTCGAGTTAATTATAAACCGCGAATGTTTACTTTAAATGAAATTACATTTAATTCTATGGATGGAAGTGCAAAAATTGGAGGCGTTATTGTTCAAAATTACAATTCTGATTTTTTAGTAAAAAGTCAAAGCAGGCTCTCAGGAATAGACATAAACAAGCTATTTTATTCATTTAATAACTTTGGACAGATGTTTATACTTGAAAAAAATATAAAAGGAGATATTGATGGAGTTATTTTTTTCTCATCTGATTTTTCTGATAAAATCATCCTAAATAAAAAATCGGTAATTGCAGAAAGCGATATTACAATTTCAAATGGTGCACTAATTGGATTTGAACCATTAAAAAGTTTGTCGAATTATATAGATGTTAGTGAATTGGAAAACATAAAGTTTTCTACTCTTCACAATCAAATATCAATAAAAGATGAACAGGTTTATATACCTAAAATGGATATTCAATCGTCGGCAATAAATCTTTCTGTATCAGGCACACATAATTTCGACAATTATTTTGAATATCATTTTAAAGTTTTACTTTCAGATGTTCTTGCTAAAAAAGCAAAGCGCAAAGCCGAAATTCAAGGTGCATTTGAGAATGTTGAAGATGACGGGATTGGAAAGACAAATCTTTTTTTGAAAATAAAAGGAACACCCGATGATTATAAAATCAGTTATGACGGGAAGCAGGCCCGTGAAAGCAGGAAAGAAGAATTTAAAAACGAGAAGAAAGAATTAAAAAATTTATTAAATAATGAGTTTGGATGGTACGATTCAGATTCAAGCGTAAAAATAAATACATCAAAAGAAATCAAGGAAAATAACTTCAAAATAGAATGGGAAGAAAAAAACACTCCAATAGAGCCGGAGGAAAAAGAAGTTAAAATTGAATCGAAACAAAAATTTGAGATCGAATGGAATGAAGATTCAACCGATAATTCACTAAAATAAAATTGATTATAACGATTAATTAAACTGGAATATTATTTTTGTAATAATGAACTTCTAAAAACATAAACGAGTTGAATATCTATTCAAGAAAACAAAAGTGGAAAGTCATATTATTAGCAATTGCTTTAGTAATTGGAATAGGTTCGTTTATAATAACCAACAATTTAGTAAAAAAACTTGCAATAGAAGAACGCAAGAAAGTAGAATTGTGGGCTTTAGGAACAAGCCAGCTTTCAGGAATTGATACCGATGAACGTGATTATTCTTTTATTATTGAAGTTATTAAAAA
>Ga0154355_1138_pt1 | contig 17908 bp, 15 predicted proteins | sample RifGroA2_FD_115883 | JGI IMG/M metagenome (GOLD analysis project Ga0154355, IMG submission 115883) | Bacteroidetes bacterium GWA2_31_9b
TATACTTATCAACCATTTTATATTGGCTTATCATCTAGAAACTTATTTCAATCGGCATTAAAATTTGGCGAAGATAATAGTTTTAAGGATTATCAGCAGATACGTCATTATTATTTTATTACCGGTTACAGATACGATATGAAAAACGATTTTGAAATAGAACCTTCAGTATTATTCAAAACCACAGAAAATTTCAATTTACAAGCAGATATTAATATTAAAGGATATTACAGAAGAGATTATTGGCTGGGATTTTCATATCGTACAGGAAATGCTTTTGTCACTCAGGTTGGTGTTCGAATGGATAAGCTTTACGTTGGTTATGCCTTTGATTATTCGTTAAATGATATTCAACGTATTAGTTATGGCTCGCATGAGATTATGGTCGGACTTAAATTTGGTGATAATCAAAGAAGATACCGTTGGTTAAACAGATTCTAAAATCTTTAGATTAAATCATATAAGTGCTTTGCTTTGCAAGGCATTTTTTTTATCTTCGGGGTTATAATTTAGTTAACCCCAACCCCTTTTTAAGGGGTTGGGGTTGAAAAAAACAATAATAACTTAAAAAATTTATACATTATGAAAAAATGGATCATTATAATTTCAATAATTGCTATTGTTCTAATTGCATTTTTTATTGCAAGACCCCGTTTATCTGAGAATAATTATAAAATCGGATTAAACTATTTCGATTCGTCGAAATATGAGCAAGCTGTATCGTATTTTAGTAAATCAATACTTTATAAAAGAAATAACGAAAATGCAATTTTGAAACGTGCTCAGGCATATTATCAACTCGACAATAATGAGAAATCATTTGCCGATTTTAATAATGTACTAACAAGGAATGATAAAAATCACGAAGCATTATTTGGTCGTGCCTTGTTATTTATTAAGCAAAATGATTTTGAAAAGTCGGGTGAAGACTTAAAGCTTGCAATTGCATTAAAAAATGATCAGGCAGATTATTTTTATTTTCTGGGATTTGTAGAATCTAATTTAAAGCAATTTCAACCTGCACTTGAAAATTTAAATAAAGCTTTAATTCTTGATTCGTTGTATGCCGATGCATTTTATCAAAGAGGTATAGTAAAAGCAAATTTAGGTTTGCTAGATGAATCAATAAATGATTTTAACAAAGCTATTGAGTACGATAATAAAATCTTAGATGCATATCAACGCAGAGTAAAATATAAAATTAATAAAGAAGATTTTTCTGGAGCAATTGCTGATTATGATGCAATTTTAAGCCTTGATCCTGAAAATCAGGATGCATATTATCAAAGAGGGGCATTTAAATTGCAACTTAAAGACTTTCAAGGAGCAATAAACGATTTTGATCAGGCAATTCGAATAAATTCAAACGATGCCAAATCATACAAAAAGAGAGGAAATGCAAAAGTTAATATTCAGAAATTTGATGAAGCATTAAAAGATTTTAATAAATCAATAGAACTTGATAAAAGCGACCCGGAAACATACTATAGAAAAGCTTTAATGTATGTTAAAATGTCAGATTTTAAAAAAGCAGTACCTGAAATTGATAAATCGTTAAAACTTAATGATAAAAATGCCGAAGCATATTATTTAAGAGGAGTTGCACTTGCAATGCAACAGAAATTTGAATCTTCTGTTTCTGATTTTGATAAAGCAATTAAAATAAATCAAAATTATCCTGATGCAATTTTAGGCAGGGCTACTTCTTTAGGTTTAATGAATAAACATGATTTAGCAATAAAGGATTATGATTTATATATTAAAATAAAACCATACGATCCTGTTGCCTATTATAACAGAGGTATATCTAAAATAAATGCTAAAGATACTGAAGGAGCTTGTAAAGATTTTAATATGGCAATTAGTTTAGGTTACGAACCAGCAAAGGAAATGGAATTAATGTATTGTGATAAATATAGAAAATAATGAAAAAGTTCGGAATAATTCTTTTAGTTTTTTTTATAGTTTCTATTAGTAATAGTAACGCACAAGTAATTAGTAAAGAAGATTCTTTAAAATTAAAAGATTCCTTCTATTATTTTAATGGGTTACTCCCTGGAGCTATTGTAAGTATTGTTAGCAACGGAAATGAAATTTATTACAGAAATTTTGGATTAGCAAATAATGATACAAAAGAAAAAATATCCAGAAATCATTTTTTCAATATATCCTTAATGGGGAGAATGTATACAGCAATGGCTATTTTAAAGCTTGAAGAGATGAATAAACTTAGTCTTGATGAATCGTTAACAGATATCTTTCCTGATTTTCCAAAATATGGCGAAAATATTACTGTTAAAAATCTATTATCACATACTTCCGGATTAGTAAATTATGATCCTTTAAAAATTAGTACGAACAAGGAATTGCTTAAGTATTTATATATTCAGGATTCATTAACTTTTCAACCGGGATCTCAATGGTCGTATTCAAACTCCGATTTCCCAATATTAGCTAGTATTATTGAGGTAAAGTCAAAAATGGCATATCAAAAATTCCTAAAAAAACATATTTTCAAAAATCTTAAGATTAGTAAAAAACAATTTTTTGACGAGTTTAAAGCTGAATTATTAGTTTCTGGGCACAATGAAAAATCATGGAATTATACAGTGGTAAATGATGCTTATAGTAAAATATATGGCGAAAAAGGAATTTTTCTTACTATTGATGATTTATTGAAGACAGAGAATGCAATTTTTTACAACAAAAATAATCCGGTTGAAAATTATAATAAATCATTTGAGAAATTTAAAACGATAAATGCTATTGAAATAAATTTTGGGTTAGGATGGTACATTGTTCCGCAGGATAAAGAAAACACTGAAAAGACAATATATTGGATTGGGGGAAAAGATCACGGAATGCAGACTGTTATTGTACATTTTCCAGTTGAAAAACTATCAGTAATTCTGATTATTAACAGAGATCATATGTATACGAATATTGTTAAAATGGCTGTTGATATTGGGAAGTTAGTAATTGAATAAATTTTTACCCGATTCAAAAACTACAGTAATCATTTTAAGCAATAGAAACGATGGTTACGACTTTTTAAAAATGTCAATTGCCATTGCAAAAGAATTTGATAAAGATTTAAAGTTGTAAAAAGCTAAGTACTAAAAGGTGGTTTCAAAAATCTAGTTTTTTTCACCGCAAAAAGACAAAGCCGCGATTTAAAAAGTTAACGTAAACACTGATCCTACCTCGGGTTCAGAAGTTGCTGTTATTGAACCTCCATGTAATCGCATAATTTGTTTCGATAAGCTTAATCCAATACCGGAACCTTTTGGTTTTGTTGTAAAAAATGGAATAAATATCTTGTCTATAACATCTTTTAAAATCCCATGTCCATTATCTATAACCTGAATAGATACTCTACCGCGTTTATTTAGAAATGCACGTACATTTATTTCTCCATTTTCACTATTCTCAATTGCATGTATTGCATTTGTTATTAAATTAATAATTACCTGTTCAATTAATTTTATATCTGCATATATTTCAAGCGATTCTGGTTCTATTTTGAAACTTAATTTAATATTAAACTTATTAATTTCTTCTTTTACTAAAGGTAAAATACCATCGAAAATCTCTTTAACCAGTTCAATTTTAAAATTTGGTTTAGGAATCTTTGTCAAACTTCGGTATGTATTTACAAAATAGAATAAACCATTGCTCCTTTTATGAATTGTTTTTATGGCTTGAGAAACTTCATTTAGCGATTCTTCGTCAAGGCTTTTATGACTTGAAATGGCATTGTTTAGCATTATATCTAATGTAGAAGTAAGAGAAGATATGGGTGTTATCGAATTCATAATCTCATGTGTAAGAACCCGAATTAATTTTTGCCATGTATCTGTTTCGTGCTCATCAAGAACATTTTGAATATCTTTTATGGTAACAAGAATTATGGTTTTGTCGTGAATTTTAAACTCGGTACCAGATATTGCTAATTGTAGAATATCATCTTCTTCCTGTATCTTTATTAAACAGTTTTTTCCGGTTTCAAATTTTAAGAGTGAATTTACAAGATCAAGACTTTTGTCTTTTAAGTCGTTTATATTTTTTAACGAGTTGATCTGAAAAAGTTTCTTAAACGAATTATTAACCATATCAACAGTTCCATCGCGCTGATATGTTATTATACTTACATCAATATGTTTTACTAAACTCTGCAAGTATTGGTATTGCTCTTCTTTTTCAGTCCTAACTTTCTGAAAATCCTGAATAACATCATTAAATGCTTTATTTAGCTCATCGAACGAAGAACCCATTCCTTCAATTCTGAATGAACGTGTAAACTCCGAAAACCGGATAGATTCAAGAAAACTTGATAAGTCGCGGTTTGTTTTATCAACAAATTTGAATAAGATATAAATTTGAAAAATAATGAGTAAGGCAATAAGAAAAGGTGTTACAAAATAATCTAAAGTTAAAGTATAAAAGAAAAGAAATATTGTTGCAGTTAGCAACAATATTCTGAAAATAGCTATAAATCTGAAGTTTCTAAAGACCATATTTTTCCATTCTTCTGTATAACGATGTTCTGGTTAATCCAAGCATGTTTGCAGCTTGAGTAACATTACCCTGATTTTGTTTTAATACTTTAACTATAATGTTCTTCTCAATATCATCAAGATTAAATGTATCGATTTCAATTTCACCAATTTTATCAGTTTTCGATGAGATAATAAAATCATCGGGTTGTAAAGTGTCTGAATCGCTCATAATAATTGCACGTTCAAGAGCATGCTGCAATTCGCGAACATTTCCCGGCCATTGATATTGTGTTAGTTTTTTTAATGTTTCGCTACTTATACCTTTAATATTCTTCCTGTATTTTTTTGAGTAAATACTAAGAAAGTGATTTGCCAATAATGGAATATCGCCTGTACGTTCACGTAAAGGAGGTAAATGAATTTCAACAGTATTTATCCTGTAAAGTAAATCCTGTCTGAACATATCATTTTTAACCATATCGTGAATATTATTGTTAGTAGCACAAATTAATCGCACATCAATTGGTTTTGAGTTGTTTGATCCAACACGAATAATCTCTCTTCGCTCAATAGTAGTTAAAATTTTCGATTGCATTGGGATTGAAAGGTTTCCAATTTCATCAAGAAATAATGTTCCTCCCGATGCAACTTCAAATCGGCCAGGTTTGTCTGCTTTAGCATCAGTAAAAGCCCCTTTTGCATAACCAAATAATTCGCTTTCGAACAAACTCTCTGTAATTGAGCCTAAGTCAACACTAATAAAAACTTCTTCTTTTCGTAATGAGTTTCTATGTAGTGCTCTTGCTACAAGCTCTTTTCCTGTACCATTTTCACCTAGAATTAAAACGTTTGCATCTGTTTTTGCAACTTTCCTTATTGTTGAGAAAACCTGTTGCATTTCGGGCGAATTACCTATAAACTCATGAAATGGTTGATCCTGAATTGCACTAATTTCAACCTGTTTTTTCTTTAAATCAGATGTCTGGTTTTTCGATTGTCGTAAACGAATTGCAGATGATACAGTTGCAATTAATTTTTCGTTCTGCCAAGGTTTTAATATAAAATCGGTTGCTCCCGATTTAATTGCTTTTACTGCTTTTTCAGCATCACCATAAGCTGTAATAAACACTACTACTGCATCATTATCGATTGACAGTATTTTTTCCAGCCAGCTAAAACCTTCCTGTCCACTAATAGCATCTTTTGTAAAGTTCATGTCGAGTAAAATTACATCGAACTGTTCTTTGCTAAGAATATCAGGAATAATATCTGGGTTTGTTTCAGTACGAATAACCTCAACATAGTTTTTTAAGAGTAGCTTTAAAGCAAATAAAATATCTTCATTGTCATCTATTGCCAGTACTTTTCCATACTTCTCATTCATAGATAATAATTTTTAAATTAAAAATATATAAAAATGTTTATCAGTAAATATACATATTTTTTAGAATTGATGTTCGTTTTCGTACTATTTCTGTTTCGTAATCGAACAAAAATTGATGAATATAAACACAGGAAATGGATATAAAATACATAAAATCAGCATGATAAGTTCTTTGGCATAATTCGTGATTAAGGAAGGAAAACCTAATCTTACGTAATAAAAATTAGTAAAATGGATAGAGTAATTGAAAAAAAGTACAAGTGGTTAAACAAAAAGACAATTTGGATTTCTGTTATAATTGTTATTGTTTTTTTGGCATTGTTCAATATTATTTTTGGTGATAAAAGTTCAAAATTGAATGTCGAAAAAGATAAAATTACTATTGAAACAATATCTGATGGTGTATTTACTGATTACATTGCTTTAATAGGAACGGTAGAACCAATAAGAACTGTATACCTTGATGCAATTGAAGGTGGAAGGGTAGAAGATATTTTAATTGACGAAGGGAACATGGTTAAGAAGGGAGATATCATTTTAGAACTTAGTAATACCAATTTAATTCTAGAAATATCGAATAATGAAGCAGCTGTTTCAAGAGCTGTGAATGAATTTCAGAATACAAAAATAAATCTTCAGCTCCAAACAATTAATCGTAAGCAAAACCTTATTGAAACTGAACGACAATTAAAATTGCAAAAACGTCAATTCGAATATAACCGTGAATTGTTTAAACAAAATCATATTTCAAAAGAAGAATACGAACGTTCAACAGAACAGTATGAAGCTACAAAACAACAGTATGCATTATTAATTGATGTTTTAAAAACCGATTCTGTATTTAGAGAAGTACAGGTTAAGTCGATGGAAAACCAAATTAAACGAATGGAAGATAATTTAAAAATTATTCAGGGCCGTTTAGATAATTTATTTGTAAAAGCAACAACCGATGGAGAATTGGCTAGTTTAAATCCAGAAATAGGAGAGGTTATTAATTATGGTACACGATTAGGTACAATAAACATTCTCGATGATTATAAATTAAGAGTTGAAATTGATGAGCATTATATTGCAAGGGTAAAACGAGATTTGCCTGCAAGCTTCGATTTTAATGGTTCCGACTTTGCTATAAGTATTGATAAGGTTTATCCAGAAGTAAATAATGGCCGTTTTGCTGTTGATATGGTTTTTACATCACAAAAACCTGACCAGATACGTATTGGGCAAACTTTCCGTATTAAACTGGAATTAGGCGAATCAAAACAAGCATTATTGATTCCTCGTGGTGGATTTTACCAAAGTACAGGCGGACAATGGGTTTATGTTGTTGATCCTTCGGGTGATTTTGCTACAAAACGAAGTATAGTTATTGGTCGCCAAAATCCTAAATTTTACGAAGTTATTGATGGTTTAAAAGTAGGAGAAAAAGTAATTGTTTCAGGATATGAGAACTTTAACGAAAAAGATAAACTCATACTCGAATAAAGAATAATTAAATAAACAAAGTATAATCAAAAACCTATTGTTATGATAAAAACTAATGAATTGGTAAAAGTTTTCAGAACTGATGAAGTTGAAACTACAGCTCTGAATAAAGTAAGTTTAAATATCGAAAGTGGCGAATTTGTTGCTATTATGGGTCCTTCGGGATGTGGAAAATCTACATTATTAAACATTCTTGGTTTATTAGATAACCCATCGGCAGGAGAACTTTGGTTTATGGGTCACGAAGTATCAAAATTTTCTGAAAAGCAGAGAACAAATCTTCGAAAATCGAATATAGGATTTGTATTTCAAAGTTTTAACCTGATTGATGAACTTACTGTTTATGAGAATGTTGAACTACCGTTGTTATACTTAAATATGCCATCATCAGAACGAAAAAGAAAAGTAGAAGAAGTTCTTGATCGAATGAAAATGTCGCATAGAAAAAAACATTTTCCTCAACAATTATCGGGAGGACAACAGCAACGTGTTGCTATTTCAAGAGCTGTTGTTACAAATCCTAAATTAATTTTAGCCGATGAGCCTACAGGAAACTTAGATTCTGCTAATGGTGAAGAAGTTATGAACTTGCTTTCTCAACTTAATTCAGAAGGTACAACTATTATTATGGTTACACACTCACCTTCTGATGCTGAAAAAGCACACCGCATTGTTCAACTATTTGATGGACATGTAGTAACTGAGAATATTAAAAAGGTATTTTAATAATTGACTTAAAGGCAGGAATGTTTTCCCCAAAATACTTTCCAAATTTTGAGTATAAAATTCCCAAAATTCATTTCTGCCTTTATTTACTTTATTATTAAACCTTTGAAATGCAATCTTGATTAATTTTATAAGAAAGGAGTTCGTTATGTTAAAAGATTTATGTATTCCTATTCCGGGATTTGGCGAGAATGAAATTGCCGAGTTACATTTAAAAGTAGGTGATCGTAAAATGAGTTATGATTTTAGAGTTGAATCTTTTCCGTGGGATATTGACGATGAATTAAATGGTGATTCAGACGAAATAACCAGATCTCTTGCCCGAATTACCAGATTAAAAAAATCGATACAGGATTATGATAAAAGCTGGGAATTAATTCAGATTTATAATCCTCCTCAGAATGCCCATTTTATTCAGGTTTTGTATCGAAAAAGAACTTCATAATAAATTAAAAACATGAGAACTTTTATATTATCATTTTTTTTGCTTTTTAATACTTTAAACTTCGTTAGTGCACAAAACAACGAAAATGAAAAAGAATTAATTAAAAATGTGATCCAAACTGCTTATATTGATGGGTTGCATAATAAAGGTGAATTAGATTTAATTGAAGAAGGGTTTCATCCCGGTTTCAATTTATTAGGTGTTCGCGACAATTCACTTACAGTTTATCCTATTTATACATGGATTGAATCGTATAAAAAAAGAAAAACAGACGATCCTGCGCCTTTAAGCACTGAACAAAAAATTACTTGTAACTATCTTCAGATTGATATAACAGGGAATGCAGCCATGTCGAAAATTGAACTTTACAAAAATGGTTCTTTACTATTTACCGATTATCTTTTCTTATATAAATTTAACGAAGGTTGGAGAATTGTAAGCAAAATATATTATAAACATAATTAAATTAGTCAATTGAATAAATTGAAAGCATCTGTATTTAGTAGATGCTTTTTTTTGATAGGTAATTTTCTTTGTTATTGATCTTTTATATGTTTCAGATAATTTAAATTGGGAAAATAATTTCAACAAGAGTGCCTCTTGAAAATTTTTGATCGTCAAATAAATCAGTTGTTTCAACCTTAAAACCTTTTCGGTGATGTGTTTGGTTTAGTAATGCTAGTCTTTCGTTTGTAATATAAGTTCCTTTTGATATATTCGATTTTTTATTGTTTTGAGCCAATTCTTCTGATTGTTTTTTTCCAATGCCGTTATCTTCAATTAAACAATGTAAATATTGATGGTTATTTTCTATTCTAATACATAAATCAACTTTTATATAACTCTCTTTATCTTTATCGATTAAACCGTGTTTTATTGCATTTTCAATATATGGTTGAATAATCATTGGAGGTATCATAATCTTATTGCAATCAATATCATTTGCCACATTAATCTGAGTATTAAATGTTTTATCAAATCGCATTTGCTCTAATCGCAGATAATAATTTATATAATTTAATTCTTCTTCTATAGTTACCATTTTCTTCGATACATTTTCAAGTGTAATGCGAATTAACTTGGCAAAATCCGATAAGTAATTCAGGGCTGCATCAACATCGTTGCTGAGCATGTAATTCTGTATGGAATTTATAGCATTAAATATAAAATGAGGATTCATCTGAGCACGTAATGCTTTTAACTCAAACTCAGTTATTTTTTCTGCTATTTCATTCCTTTTTCTTTCTCGGATTTCAATTCTCTTAGTCCGGTAATGAATTATTAACCAAACAACTAAAATTAAAAAAAATATAAAAAATAAAATCACCCACCATATTTTCCAAAAGGCTTGTTTAATAATTATTCTTAGAGTTAATTCTTCTGTTATATCGAATCCTTTTTCCGAAAAGGCATTAATTTTTAAGATATAATTTCCTGGTTTTAAGTTTTGAAAAACCAGTTTGCGATCTTTTGTTTCCTTTGACTCAAAATTTTTCCCATCTTGCAATGTATATGCAAACTTCAAATCGTTTGCTCCGGTAAATTTTATTGCATCATAACTAACAGATATTGAGTTTTTATACCAGGGAAGAATTATTTCTTTATTAGTATTTGTCAGATTATTTATTTCATTTTTTGAAATAGGAAATAAATCGCCATTAATTTCTATAGTTTTAAATACAAAATGTAAAGTTTTACTTGTATTGGAATTAATTTTTGGAGTTTTAATTTTTATCAACTGAAAATTTGTTCCTACCCATAAATTTTTTTCATTATCGAAAACGGTTACTGTACCTGTGTAATCAGTATAACCAATAGTTTTATCAAGTTTTTCAATTTTAATAGCACTTTTATTTGTGTAATCTTTGCAATTTATAATATTAATACCGGTATTCGTTCCAACATATAATTTGTTATCAATAGTGTAATTGAGCCATAGAATATTTGTTCCCGAAAGCCCATTTTGCTTACTGATTTTTTTATCAACAGTTAAATTATTTTCTTCAAGACTTAAAAAATAGATTACTCCATCGTTTCCTCCTATAAATATATTTTCCGAATCATTAAAACATATATCATTAATAGTAACTGTTTCAGAAGAATCTTTCATTTTTAATAAATGAAAAGTAAAATTCTTATATAAGTAAATACCATTTTCAGAAGTTATAAAATAGGTCTTGTTTTTATACGATTTAACTTGTTTTACATCATTTGGACTATTTTTTATGGAATAGAAATTCTGGTTCAACTTAGGATTATTCTCAAATTCAGGAAAAATTAAAGCATCATCCCAACTGGTAATAATGAGTTCGTTATTTGTTCCAAATGCAAAATGTGTAAAATAATTACCATCTATATCGAAATACTGAATCTCATTAGTTTGCTTATCTATTTTGAATAATCCGGTATTGCAACCAACCCAAATGTTTTCGAATTTATCAATTCTCATATTTGTAAAAATATTAAAACTCTTTTCAGTAAGAATATCATATCTATTTGGTTTATATAAACTTCCGCTAGTTATTGTCTTGGTATTATTATTGAAATTTCTAATATATGGATTTGCAAAAGGATAATTTCCGGATTCAATTAACGATTGATATTTTTCAAATGAGCCTTCTTTATCAATCAAATACTGGTATTTTGTTTTTAGCTCTTTTGCTTTAAATCTATTGAATTGCTCAAGAAAATCTTTAAAACTGAAAACTATAAATCGATCATCAGCAAATTTTTTAATTACAGAATTTTCTGTTAACAACCATATATTATTTTTATTATCAATAAGTTGATCTTTTATCGATATCTTTTTTTGATTAAAAAAATTTGCAGAATAATATGAGAAAACATCGCCTGGATATAAATACAGCCCATTATCTTCTGTTCCAATCCATAGTACTTTTTCATTTTTATCAAAAAGCAATGATTTAATTTTTTCAGAATCAATACCTAATAGTGAATTGTATTTTTCAACCTTATTATTAGTCATTTTATAAATACCACCAAGGTTCGAGTTGTTATTCTGCCAACTACCAATCCAAATTGTAGAATCGGTATCTGAAGCAAAGCATTCAACCTGACCAATATTGTTGTAATACTCTAATTTTGAATTTACAATTTTAAAACCTCTTCGATTAGTACTAATTAGAGTGTCGTTGTTCTGAGAAACGTGCGATGCAAATAGCGATTCACTATTAAGCTTGTTTTTAGAATTAACGCGTATTATTTTTCTGGTTTCAGGTAAAAACTTGTACAATCCATTACTTAATGTAAGCACATAAATAGAGTTTTTACTTTCTAAAAAATCAGTTACATGAATACGCTGCTTAACATTATTTAGTGATGTATGAAAAGAAACAAAGCTATTCCCGTCGTAAACCGATAAACCATCAGAAGTACCAATAAGCAATAATTTTTGTGATTTGCAAAAGAACAATTTTGTCACATTATTATTTAATAATCCATCATTGATAGTAAATGTTATAAAATTCTGCCCATCGAATTTTGATATTCCTCCATTATAACAACCAAACCAAATACTGCCATCATCTGATTCTGTAATCGATCGTACATCATTACTTGCTAATCCGTCTTGTGATGAAAAAATTTTGAAATTCTGTCCATCAAACCTGGCAATACCTGCAGTTGTACCAATCCATAAAAATCCTTTGGAATCAATAATTAAAGCCGAAATACAATTATCAGGTAAACCATCGTTAATATTAAAATTACGAGAATAATATTGTTGCCCGATTAATGAATGTACACTAAAAAGAAAGAAAAATGCAATGTAAATGCCTTTTTTCATTTAATGAGTTTATATATTTAATATTTAATCAATTACCAGAAATGCTACTCTATCTATTTAAGTAATTTAACTATCTTTTAGTTAAAGCTTTTATAAAATCCTCATTTCTTCTGGTTGCAACATCTAGAGTTACTCCATTTTCCAGAGTTAATTTATATCCATCGATTTTACTGTATGATTTTATATAGTTCATATTTACCAAATACGATTTGTGAATTCTGAAAAATATTTCAGCAGGTAACATTTCTTCAATATTTTTAAGTGTTCTGGCAACTAGAATGGCTTCGTTTCTATTTGTAAATATTTTTGTATAGTTTTCTTCTGCCTGACAAAATACTATATTAGATACTTTTTGAAGTTGAAATCCATCTAAAGTAGGTAAAGCAATCTTATTAAAATTCCCGGGTTCGTTGTTTATGTTGCTTAAAAAAGCTTCTATTTGTGCAGTATTCGATGATTTTTTTTGTTTTTTTTCTAAGCGTATAAGTACGTCACGTAAATCAATATAGTTTATTGGTTTTAATAAATAATCAAGAGCTGAGAATTTTATAGCATCAATTGCATATTGTTTATATGCAGTAGTAAAAATGACTTCAAAATTAATAATATCAAAATATTCAAAAAGTTTAAATCCATTTTCTTCGGGCATTTCAATATCAAGAAAAACAATATCGGGATTGGATTTATTAATTGCAAAAACCCCTTCTTTAACTGAGCTTGCTGAATGCAAAACTTTTATTTTGGTAATAAAATACCGTTCAATAATTTTTTCTAATGTTTCTCTTGCATTCTTTTCATCGTCAATTATAATGCATGTTTTCATCGATTCAGACATATGATTTCATTGTTTTATTATAAGCTAAAATACAGAAAAATTAAAATATTAAATTGTTTTCTATTTAATTTCTCGATTTTAAGTAATATTCATGATGAATTGAGAGATTAACAAACATATAATATGTACAATTAAAGTCTGAAATATTACATTTTTTTCTTTTATAAGAACTAAATTCAAATAAAAAGTAAATTTTTCAATATTTTATTATGTATATTTAAAGATCAAAAAATTATGAGATTATATGAATACATTAAAAATTGAAGCAACATCAACTACTCCCGAAATCTCATTCGATGTAGATAATAATACTCTTACTTTATTTAAGGTGTCTAAACCTGAAAATGCGTTTAGTTTTTATGAACCGTTATTTGAGTTTATTAAAATATATGAATCAGAAAGTATAAAATCAAGTGATTCTAAAATGCTTGTAATAGATTTTAAATATGAATATTTTAATACTGCGACAGTAAAAATAATTTATGATTTTTTGGAAAGGTTAAAAAAGCTCGTTGAAAATGGAATAGAGATAAAAATAAACTGGTATTATCATCCCGATGATGAAGACATGCTCGAAGATGGGCAAATTATGTCGGATGCAACAGGTGTACCTTTTAATTTTATTGCAACTGATGATATCAAGTTTTAAAATCTAAATTTTAATTTTTAATCTTTAATCTAAAATATTGATTAGTTATGATTTTGAATTCTTAATTGTAGAAAAAGAGATAGAATATAAATGCTCCCTTTTTTATGGTTAGTACGCGACGTTACTTATCTTTAAACATCCTTCCCAGTCTTAACGTAATAATTAGAAAATCAAATAAATAAAACTATTTGTTTATCGTTTAATATAAAAAATATATAAATATGAACCACAACCGCAAATACTTTTGAAAACGAGCAATATAAATTCGTATAAATAGCTTTAGCGGCTTTATGCCGAATTTATATTGGGGATTGTGAAATGGCACTGTGGGCTCATTTCAAAAGGATTTGCTAACTTTGTGAGGAATTATTGAGGAAAACAACCAATTTTTCTCAAGAAGATGTAAATAAAAAAAGAAGGAACTACAATTGTCATGTATTAAACACATTTCTATTAAAATCAAGTTATTTTTCATCAAAGTAATTTGTTTTGATTAATTTTGTACCGATTTAATTTGATTTGTCATGAGAAAATTACACGCATTTACATTAACCGAATTACTTGTAGTACTTATTATTATTGGTATTTTGGTATTGCTTGCCGTTCCCAATTTAATGCCTCTTATATCACGGGCTCGAAGCACCGAGGCAAAACAACAACTGGCCCATATACAGACTCTTGAAAAAAGTAATTTTTACATGTACTCTCGTTATTCCGACAGTTTCGAAGAAATTGGTTTCGAACAGGTTAAACTAACTACCGAAGGAGGTACTGCAAACTATATAATTGAAATAGTGGAAGCAACCAATAATACATTTAAGGCAAAAGCAACTTCTGTAACCGATTTCGATGGCGATGGTATTTTTAATGTATGGGAAATTGATCAGGATAAAAATTTAAAAGAAGTAATAAAAGACTAATATATGGCTATTGTCAAGGTTTTATTTATTCTTTTATTGCTCTTTATTACATTTCAGGATTTCAGGTACAAGGCTGTTTCATGGATTCTGTTCCCAATTGGATTTATCACAGCAGGCATAATCACCTATGTTGAAATACCTTTTTCTGATATACTATATAATAGTATAATAAATTCCTTGTTTATTGCATTTCAAATGGCAGTAATTCTGGTTTTTTCGTGGATAAAATTCAAACAAGTAAAAAACATCTTTTCACAAATTTTTGGTTTAGGTGATTTGTTATTTTTAGTTATGATTTGCCCTTTGTTTTCACCGATTAATTTTGTTTTTTTCTATATCTTGTCTCTGGCATTTTCATTACTTGTTTATCTCATTCTAAAATATTTAAAAATTTATAACGATACCAAGATACCATTAGCAGGATTTCAGTCCTTTTTTCTGGCAATCCTGTTTATATCGATTTTTTTTATTAGGTTTAGCTTATTAAATGATTACATGCTTTTCGAATATTTATTGGGCTAATTATGATAACCGATGGATTTATAGATATTTCAACCGAGTTGCAGCAAGTAATTACTGCCGACCAGGCATGGCATTATCATATTATTCCGAAAAGCTCCGAAAAAAATAGCATTCACTTTTATATTGATGATACCATTTTTACAGATTATCTTAAAGATGAACTGGAATTACTTTTTGGAAAATCTGTTGGGGTAGAATTAGTACCCGAAGATATTGTACTCAAATCGTTAGGTAAATATTACCGCCGGAAAAGAGATTCAGGCTCAGCTACAACCGTTTTTGTTCCAAAATCTGATGACTTCCTAATTAACCTGATTACCGAAGCCAATGATATTGGCAGTTCCGATATTCATATTGAAAGTTACGAAGAACGTTGCCGTGTTCGTATGCGTATTGATGGCAGGTTGGTTGAACGTTATGTACTCAGTAAAGAAGATTATCCGGCTATTGTTAATAAAATTAAGATAAAAGCGAATCTCGATATTGCCGAAAAGCGATTGCCACAGGATGGGCGTATCTTTTTTCATACTGCCACACAGAAATTCGATATCCGGGTGTCTGTATTACCAACCTTATACGGCGAAAAAATTGTATTGCGTTTGTTAAGTAAAGATGCCACTAATATTGAGATTTCGTACTTAGGAATGAACCCAGATCAGTTAAAAGATTATGCAGAAGCAATAAAAAAACCACATGGAATAATTCTGATTAGTGGCCCAACCGGTTCTGGTAAAACAACCACATTGTACGCAACATTAAAAATACTAAATAAAGAGTATTCAAATATACTAACCATCGAAGACCCTATTGAATATACACTGGAAGGCATAAACCAGGTACAGTTAAAAGAAAGTATTGGGCTAACTTTTGCCAGTGCTTTACGCACATTTTTACGCCAGGACCCCGATATTATTATGTTAGGTGAGATCCGCGATGGAGAAACAGCACAGATGGCTGTTCGCGCTGCACTAACCGGGCATCTTGTGCTTTCTACTATACATACCAACTCGGCATGGGGTACTATATCACGTTTAATGGACATGGGTGTTCCTCCATTTCTTGTTGCAAGCACACTGAATTTATCGGTAGCACAGCGATTGGTTCGTTTACTGTGCCCCGTTTGCAAGGAAAAGCATGAGTTTAATACTGAACTATTTCCACGAAATTATAAAGCACCACATGCAGTTAAGGAACATTATGTTGCTAAAGGATGCAGCGAATGCTTTTATACAGGTTACAAGGGCCGTAAAGCGGTTTACGAAATAATACCTATTGACTATAATCTGGCAGAGCAGATTAAAAGTCAGAATATCGACGAATCGAAAATAAAAAAAATAATGGATTTTAAAACACTATCCGACTCTGCATTTGAGCTATTTATAAATGGACAAACTACAATCGAAGAAATATACTCTATTCTTATTAATGTTTAGTTTTTCAACTTGTTAGGTGAACAAGTATAAATAAACATCCCTTTTTTTCTAAAAAATAGCATATTTTTTTATTAAGATAAATCAACTATTTTTGATTTTTTAAAATTTAAAAAACAAATTAACAAATGAAACGAATTACATTTTTACTAGCTTTTACATTAATCTCAATATTTGTAAATGCACAAACTGCAGACGAAATTATCAATAAATATTTTGAAATTACTGGTGGGGTTGATGCATGGAACAGCATTTCGGGTTTAAGACTTAATGCAAGTGTTAATACTCCTATTGGAGAAATTCCTTTAGTAATGTATAATAATAAAGATGGAGCAACTTTTGTAAAAATTACACTTCAGGGAAACGAAATTACACAACTTGCTTTTGATGGAGAAACAGCATGGGGAATGAACATGATGTCGATGCAGGCAGAAAAACAGAATAGTGAAAACACTGAAAATTTGAAACGTGCATCGAAGGAATTCCCTGATCCATTTTTAAATTACAAAGAAAAAGGATTTACTGTTGAGTTATTAAATAATGAAACAATTGAAGGTACAGAATGCTTTAAAATTAAACTTACTAAAGCAACAAATCTGGTCGACGGAGTTGAAACTGAAAATGTTTTATATTATTATTTTGATAAAGAAAACTTTGTTCCCATTTTAGTTGAAGCAGAAATAAAAAGCGGACCAGCAAAAGGAAACATTTCACAAACATTCTTTAGTAATTATCAGGAAGTAAATGGAATATATTTTTCATTTTCATTTACTCAAGGATTAAAAAGCCAGCCTGGACAAACAATTACTATTAAATCAATAGAAATAAATCCAGAAATTGATAAATCAGTATTTACTTTTCCGGAAATTTAAAAAAAATATAAAATAAAATTAGATGCAGGTTTTGGCCTGCATTTTTTTATTTAAGTAATCAAAGTTTACAGTATTAAAGTAAGTATTTCAATTGAAGAATAAATAATAGAAGAAATATACTCTATTCTTATTAATGTTTAGTTTTTCAACTTGTTAGGTGAACAAAAAACATCTTGAAATCCCAATAAACAGACACATTTAAATACAATTTCATCACTTTCTGCCTTTAAGTTAAATCATTAATTTGGATTTGCAAACCCTTATTTAGAATGAATTAAAATTGATTCCAAGATTTTTAACCTTTATATGTTATTAAGTTTAATTTTATTGGTTTTC
>Ga0154355_1166_pt4 | contig 17596 bp, 17 predicted proteins | sample RifGroA2_FD_115883 | JGI IMG/M metagenome (GOLD analysis project Ga0154355, IMG submission 115883) | Bacteroidetes bacterium GWA2_31_9b
TGGAAACTATGGAAGAGGTAGATCACCATCATTTATTAAAAATATAAAAACACATTTGTTGAGCGACGAGAAAAAGTACACTTTTGATCAATCACTCTTCGGCTCGTATAATAGATATATTCCTAATCATTACGAATTTGGATATTTGTTAACAGCTTATGCAAGAACAAAATACAATAGTAATGCATGGAGTTTAGTCGAAAATCATGTAGCAAAAAATTCCTTTACTCTTTTACCAACTCCTTTTATTTTTTCAAGAGGGATGAAGAAAAATTTGGGAAAAAATCAAAAAGCATTTTATAACGAAACAATAAATTATCTTGATAGTGTATGGACATCTGAAGATTTTTCTCAAAAAAATGTTAGTCCAAAATACTTTCAGAATTATACCATTAAAGATTATGAGAATTATAAAAATCCAATATCTATTGATGATAGTAATGTAATAGCATTAAAAACAGGATTATCTCATATTCCTCAATTTGTAAAAATTAATTCAGAGCAAGAAAATATTCTATTTGTACCAGGAACCTTAATTTCGGACGATTATTCATTTTCAAAAAATTTTATTGTATGGGCTGAGTACAAAATTGATAAACGATGGCAAAATCGAGAATTTACTTCTATTAAAATGTATAATATTATTTCTCAAAAGGAAAGGGTAACAGTAAATAAAGGAAGATATTTTAGTCCCGATATTTCTGATGATGCAAATAAAATTGTGGTTATTGAAATTACTCCAGAAAATGAATACTTTCTTACAATAATCAGTTCTTTTAATGGAAAAGTTATTAAAAGGATTCCTTCACAAAACTTTATTCAGCGACCCAAATGGTCAGAAGACGAAAAAAGTGTTTTCGTAATTGAAAATACAATTTCAGGTGAACGGATTTCAAATTATAATCTAGAAAATGGATTATGGGAGACTATTTATAGTGCTGGGAATAGAAATATTCAAAGAATCATACCTTTTAATCAAAATGTTTTTTATTTATCAGATGAAAATGGACAAAATCAAATTAATTATTTTGATATATCTGTTAATAAAAGCTACCAAATATCATCATCACGAGATGGTATTTTAGATTTTTGTATTAATCCTAATGGAAATATTTTATTTGCAAGCGAACACACATCGCAAGGAGCTCGAATTGCAACAATACCTACTGAACGCGGAGCCTGGCTTCAATTATCTGACATAGAAAAAAGAAACCCAATTTTTACAGAAGAATTATCAATACAGGAAAAATTTATAATTGATGAAAAAATAATACCACAAAATCAATATAAAATCGAATCATACTCAAAGATTGCAAACTTGTTTAATTTTCATAGCTGGATGCCATTTTATTTTGATTTTGAAGAAACACAAATAAATTCAGTTTTGTCAAACCCCAATGAAATAACAAACAATATATCGCCAGGAATAATGCTTTTATCACAAAATAAATTAAGTACTGCAAAAACGATATTGAGTTACGCATATAAAAATGATCACCATTTTTTATCTACTTCATTTACATATAAAGGATTTTACCCGGTATTTATATTTGGAATAAATTATGGTGATTTAAATACATATTTTGCACCTAACGAAACAGATTGGCATCCAAAGCAAGATTACAATGCCATTACATATAATTTAGATATATATATACCGATTAGTTTTACTGAAGGTAAAATGCAAGGGGGAATTATTCCCCGAATAAATATTGATTACTCAAATAAATATTACTACAACTATATTGAAGATTATTATATAAAAGGAAATGAGTTTGTTCAGTCTGAACTAATTTTTTATTTTCAGGAAAAAATGGCAATACGTGATTTGCAACCAAAATATGGAGCTGTTCTTGATATAAATCTTTTTAATACTCCATTTGAAAAGGAATTATTTGGATATATGTCAAATATTGAAGTCAAAACATATTTTCCCGGAATAATGTCGAATCATGGATTTAAGTTAAATTTTGGATATCAGGTTCAAAAACCAGTATTGTATCTTTTTAATAGTAATCTTTCTTTTCCGAGAGGAATAGAAAAATTTACAACTGAAAAACTAACATGTTTATATATCGATTATTTGTTTCCAATAGCATATCCTGATTGGAGTATTGGGCCTTTGATGTTTATAAAAAGAATTAAGGGAGATTTATTTTTCGATTATGCATCAAGCTCATATCGTATTTTAAATGAAAGTGAAGATAAAGTTATTTGGGCAAAAACAAACTTGTCAAGTTTTGGAGTTGAATTAACGGCAGACTTTCATTTATTAAGAATGGAATTTCCATTTAACTCAGGAGTACGAATTGGATATAGCCCATTTACTTCCGACATATTTTATCAAGTAATATTTGGAATAGATTTATTTAACAATTAAAAAGGTAACACTATAATATATTATATTTCTTCATTTAAGTTGAAAAACATTATTGTAGTTTTAAGAATAATCGATGTATATTTGAAAAGATATAAAAAAGTTACTAATAATTTTTTTTTATATTTGTCGTTTAATTGATAAAGTATAAAAATTTAAATAAATTCAGAATAATGGCAAAATATAACGAAACTGATACAACAAATGCTATAAATCTTATTGGTTTAGGCACAGATATTAAAGGTGATATCAATTCAAATGGAGATATTCGTATTGATGGTTCATTAATAGGAAACCTTACAACTACAGGAAAACTTGTTATTGGCGAAACGGGAAAGATTAATGGTGAAATAATCTGTAAAAACTCTGAAGTTTTAGGTGAAATTAAAGGAAAAATAAAAGTAAACGAATTACTTTCTCTTAAAGCAACATCAAAGATTTATGGTGATATAGTAACTAAAAAATTAGCAATAGAACCTGGTTCAAAATTTACAGGAAACTGCAATATGGGAGAAGAATCAATATCAAATGTTAAAATTGAAAGCCCCATTGGAATAAAAGAATAAAAATAAATTAAAGATATTGCCAAGCTGATCTGCTTGGCTTTTCATTTTCAAAACGTATATTATCTCCGATTTCAACAATATAATAACCTTTTATATGCAGGCTTTCAGTAAGTTTCTTATTAAGAGTATCATTTATACTATACTTATATCTATTGTTTCGTTTATTCTTTTCCAAAGTGTTTTAAAGAATTATTATTTTCCGTTATTTTGGTTTTTATTATTTTTTATAGCAATTCTAACCACTACTTTTCATTTATATCTAATTCGCTTAAGTGAAAAAGAATTTTCAAAATTTTCAAGCAATTTTATTTTAATCAGCGGAATTAAAATGATGATATATCTTGTTTTTATTATTAGCTATTCTTTTTTAAATCCAAAACAAGCAGTTACTTTCCTAATATCATTTCTTATTTTATATTTTCTTTATACTTTTTTTGAAGTGATTATGTTAATTGCTTTTTATAAAAATCAAAAAAAATAATCTCCTCTTTTTCATTTAAGTCACTTTTATCATTTGGATTTTAATATTTCTCGTATACATTTGTCAACAATTAAAATGAAATATAATTGTTTGGGTAAAAGACTTATTCTTAAAAATTTGAAATTAATTTCAAATAGGTTTTAATATTCTAGAGAGTCAATTTATTATTATTTAATTATTTATTAGCTTTGTAATTCAATTTTATACAAGTATAAAAAGACCTTAAAATATGGAAAATAAATTACAGGAATTAACCCAGAAGCTTTATAACGAAGGTGTTGAAAAAGCAAATCAGGAAGCAGATAAAATATTGGCTGATGCTAAAGCAGAAGCTTTAAAAATAATGCAAAATGCCGAAAAAGAAGCTAAAACCATTGTTACTAAAGCTGAACAAAGAGCAAACGAAATCCAGAAAATTACAACATCAGAAATTCAACTTGCTGCAAAACAAGCTTTACGTAATGTAAAACAGCAAGTAACTGAACTTATTGTTAGTAAAGTTATTGAAGATCCTGTTAAAAAATCATTTGACGATAATAAGTTAGTTAAAGAAATAATTGAAACAGCAGTTAAAAACTGGAATCCACAAAAACACGAAACAATTGATCTTTCTATATTATTACCAGCAAAACTTGAAAAAGAATTTACAGAATATTTTAAAGAAAAATCAGCAAAAGAATTAAATGCAAATCTTGAGCTAACATTTAGTGAATCTGTTAAAGGTGGATTTAAAATTGGACCAGCAGATGGTTCATATAAAATTAGTTTTACTGAAGAAGATTTCGAGAATTTCTTCAAAAGCTTTTTACGCGCCAAAACTATTGAATTGTTATATCAGGGAGAATAAGTATGTTTCGGAATTACTACCATTATTTTATTGCTGGGCTTACTGAAATATTTTTCAATGAATCGGGAATTAATTTTGGAATGCCCCAATTTAAAAAACTTCTGGAAGAACAAATAAAACCAGATGATTACAAACTGGTTAAACTACTTTTTCTACCTTACGACAACGAAAACCTTCTTCATTTTTTAAATGAAGAATACGATAAATTTAATCCACTCGGAAATTATTTACAATCAGATTTCGAAATAGAATTTTCTAAAGAAAGAAAAAACATCCTTCCTTTATATATGTACAAGTTTTATGATGTATATAAGAATGAAGAAGAAACTCCAAAAATTGAGAAAAGCTGGGAAAACGTTTTAACAGAAATGTATTATGAATATGTTTTAACTACAAAAAACAAATTCTTAAAACAATGGTTTGAATACAATCAAAATATTAAAAATATTTTAACCGGAATAAACTGTCGAAAGTTCAATTTTAATCCCGAAAAACATCTTATAAGTAAGAATTTTATTACAGAATCAATTATTACAAACAAATCAAAGGATTTCGGTTTGGATTCAGATTTTCCGATTGTTACATCACTTTTGAATATTTCTGAAAAGGAAAATTTCTTAGCAAGTGAAAGAGAAATTGATTTACTTCGATGGAGTAAAATTGATGAACTTACATTATTTGAATATTTTACTATAGACAAAGTACTAGCATATACAATAAAGCTAGATATAGCTTATCGTTGGCTAGCTCTCGATGAAGAAAAAGGAAGAATAATATTTAAACAAATTATTAAAGATATTAAGTCAGGTTTTGAATTTACCAAAGAATTTGCATTAAATGGACAAAACAAATAATATGACAGCAGGAAAAGTAGCAGGTATCATTGCCAACCTTGTATTTGTTGAGGTTGATGGTCCTGTTCATCAAAACGAAATATGCTATATCAATTTATCAGGAACGATGTTGATGGCAGAAGTTATTAAAGTTATGGGTACTCAGGCTTATGTTCAGGTATTCGAAAGTACTCGTGGACTTAAAGTTAACGATACAGTTGAGTTTACAGGACACATGCTTGAAGTAACACTAGGTCCAGGAATCCTTTCAAAAAACTTTGATGGATTGCAAAACGACCTTGATAAAATGGAAGGTGTATTTCTTAAACGTGGAGAACACACAAATCCCCTCGAAGATGATAAACTTTGGGCTTTTAAACCAATTGCAAAACCAGGAGAATCAGTTATAGCAGGTTCATGGCTTGGTGAAGTTAAGGAAAACTGGATGCCCCATAAAATTATGGTTCCTTTTAAGTTAGAAGGAAAATTTACAGTTAAAAGTATTGTTAAAGAAGGTGAATACAAGATTAATGATACTATAGCGGTAATTACCGATTCAAAGGGTAAAGAAATAAATGTTACAATGGTTCAGAAATGGCCGGTTAAACTTCCTATAAAAGCGTATAAGGAAAAACCTCGTCCATTTAAATTACTCGAAACAGGAGTTCGTGTAATTGATACACTTAATCCAATTGCAGAAGGTGGAACAGGATTTATTCCTGGTCCATTTGGTACAGGAAAAACAGTTCTTCAACATTCTTTATCGAAACAAGCTGATGCAGACATGATTATTGTTGCAGCTTGCGGTGAACGGGCGAATGAGGTTGTTGAAATTTTTAGTGAATTTCCTGAATTAGACGATCCACGTACAGGCAGAAAATTAATGGAAAGAACAACGATTATTGCAAACACATCAAATATGCCTGTTGCGGCACGTGAAGCTTCCGTTTATACAGCAATGACTCTTGCCGAATATTATCGTGCAATGGGATTAAAAGTATTAATGCTTGCCGATTCTACTTCACGTTGGGCTCAGGCTCTTCGCGAAATGTCGAACAGAATGGAAGAATTACCCGGTCAGGATGCTTTTCCTATGGACTTGCCGGCAATTATTTCTAACTTTTATTCACGCGCAGGATTTGTTTACTTAAATAATGGGGAATCAGGTTCAATTACTTTTATTGGTACTGTATCTCCTGCAGGTGGAAACTTAAAAGAGCCTGTTACAGAATCAACCAAAAAAGCAGCTCGTTGTTTTTATGCTTTATCTCAACAACGCGCCGACAGCAAACGCTATCCAGCGATTGATCCTCTTGATAGTTATTCAAAATATGCAGAATATCCGGAAGTAGAAGAGTATTTTATAAAAAACATGGAGCCCGAATGGCCTGCAAAAATAAGAGTTGCAAGAGATATACTTATTCGCGGACGTGAAGTTGCCGAACAAATTAATATTTTGGGTGATGATGGTGTTCCAATTGATTATCATGAAAAATTCTGGAAAGCCGAAGTAATCGACTTTATTATTCTTCAACAAGATGCATTCGATAAAATTGATTGTTCAACATCACTTGAACGCCAAAGATACATGCTTACAAGTGTTTTAAATATTTACAATACTAAATTCTCTTTCGAAACATTTGAAGAAGTTGCTACTTTCTTTAAAAGAATCATCAATCAAATGAGACAAATTAATTATTCAGAGTTTAATTCTGAAAAATACATTCAAAACGAGAAAGAACTGGTTACAATTATTGACGAAAGAAAAATTGCATAATGGAAACAAAAGCATTTCAAAAAATTTATACAAAACTAAGTCAGATAACAAAAGCTACCTGCTCATTAAAAGCTTCAAACATTGGTTATGAAGAAATGGCTTTTGTTCATGGCCGTTTAGCACAAGTTGTGAAAATTATTGGTGATAATGTTACACTTCAGATTTTTTCAGGTACTGAAGGTATTCCGACGAATGCAGAAGTAATATTTTTAGGACGACCACCGGTATTGAAAGTTAGTGAGGAATTATCGGGAAGGTTTTTTAATGCATATGGTGAACCAATTGATGGCGGACCTGAAGTAGATGGTGAAGAACGCCAGATTGGTGGCCCATCAGTAAATCCAGTTCGAAGAAAACAGCCATCAGAATTTATTCCTACAGGTATTGCTGGTATTGACTTAAACAACGCACTTGTTACCGGACAAAAAATTCCATTTTTTGCCGACCCTGATCAACCTTACAACCAGGTAATGGCTATGGTTGCTCTTCGTGCCGATGCCGATAAAATTATTCTCGGTGGTATGGGATTAACAAATGATGATTACTTGTACTATAAAAATGTATTTGAAAATGCTGGTGCTTTAGATCGTATTATCAGCTTTGTAAATACAACCGAGAACCCACCTGTAGAACGACTTCTTGTACCCGACATGGCACTTACAGCTGCTGAATATTTTGCAGTTGATAAAAACCAGAAGGTTCTTGTATTATTAACTGATATGACCTTATATGCTGATGCGTTAAGTATAGTATCGAACCGTATGGATCAGATTCCTTCGAAAGATAGTATGCCAGGTTCTTTATACAGTGATTTAGCAAAAATTTACGAAAAAGCAGTTCAGTTCCCCGATGGCGGATCAATAACAATTATTGCTGTTACTTCACTTTCCGGAGGCGATATTACTCATGCTATTCCTGATAATACAGGTTATATTACCGAAGGTCAGTTGTTCTTGCGTAAAGACACCGATATAGGTAAAGTTATTGTTGACCCATTCCGAAGTTTATCTCGATTAAAACAATTGGTAATTGGTAAAAAAACACGGGCAGATCATCCACAGGTTATGAATGCTGCAATTCGTTTATATGCAGATGCTGCAAATGCAAAAACCAAACTTGAAAATGGTTTCGATTTAACCGATTATGATGACCGTACGCTGCAATTTGCCAAAGATTATTCTGAAAAATTATTAGCAATTGATGTAAATATTGAAGTAGACTCTATGTTAACTACTTGTTGGGATTTATTTGACAAGTATTTTAAACCTGCAGAAGTTGGTATAAAACAAGAATTTGTTGACAAATACTGGCCTAAGAATTAATTCGGAGTTTAAAGCTCAGAATTTATTTTTCTTAAAACTGAAATGAAGAAAAAATGGCGATAAAATTTCAATATAATAAAACAGCATTACAACAGCTAAATAAACAGCTTAAGGTAAGATTACGTGCTTTACCAACATTACAAAGCAAAGAGGCTGCCTTACGTATGGAAGTAAAACGTGCGAAAGATCAATCAGAAGATTTACTTCATAAGCTAAATGCACGAATGAACGAATACGAAGCAATGGTTCGTTTATGGGGTGAATTTGACACTAGCTTGATTGCCGTTAAAGATGTTCAGATGTCTTCCAAAAAAATAGCTGGAGTAAAAATTCCAATATTTGACAATGTATTATTTGAAATAAAAGAATTTAGCCTTTTTAATAAACCAAGTTGGTTTCTTAATGGAATACAGATTATAGAATCTCTCGTTAAAATATCACTTGAAAGTGAATTCTTTTTACGAAAAATGCAATTACTTGATTATGCTCGTAGAAAAACAACTCAAAAAGTAAACTTATACGAAAAGGTTCAGATTCCCGGATATGAAGAGGCTATATCGAAAATTAAACGATTTCTTGAAGACGAAGAAAACCTTTCGAAATCATCTCAAAAAATTGTAAAAACAAGACAACAACAAAGGGAGGTAGCATAATGATTACTCCAATGATTAAATATTCATTCCTGATTTATCATAAAGAATACCTTCAATTTCTTGAAGAGCTTCAGAAATTAGGAATGCTTCATATTATTCAAAAAACAAAGGAAATAAACGAACAGATTAAACATTCTCTTCATGAGATAAGCGAATTGAATAAAACTATCAAACTTCTTGAAAAAAGGAATAATATTGAAAATCCTGTTGATTATCATGTAGATGGTTTTGCTGTTCTGGAAAACATTAAAAAGCTTACAGAAGAAATTTCTTTAATCGATTTAGAACAAATTGAATTAAAAAAAGATATTCAAAAAGCAACTCCTTTTGGCGATTTTTCTATTGATACAAAAGAAAAATTTGAAAAAATTAACATACAATTCAGGTTTTTTTCTTGTAACGAAAAGAGATTTAAAGAAGATTGGAAAAACAATTATTATCTCGAAATAATAAGTCAAGGCAGAGGTTCAATATATTTTGTTATTCTTCAACAAGGGAATGAACAAATAACCATTGATGCAGAAGCAATTAAATTGCCTGATGAAACACTCTCAGTACTTGAAAATAAGTTACAGGCAAATAATAAACGAATAGAGGAAATAAACAAAGCATTAGACGAAATATCGATTAGTTATAAGCAAGTTTTACTTCAAACAAAACAACAAATACAGGTAAAAACAGATTATAATCAGGCAATAAACCAAACCGAAAAGCAAGCTGAAGAAAAAGTAATGTTAATTGAAGGTTGGATTCCTAAAGAAAAGATAGATGAACTAGAAGAATTTCTTAAAAACCAAACAGTTGTTTATGTATCAGCCAAACCAACTGGTGATGATAAAGTTCCTATTTTGCTTAAAAATAGCAAGTTCTCAAAACTTTTTGAACCCATAGGTAAACTCTTTGCCTTACCAGCCTATATGGAATTAGATTTAACAGCTTTTTTTGCTCCATTTTTTATGCTGTTTTTTGGATTATGTGTTGGCGACTCAGGTTATGGTTTAGTTTTACTTATTGGTACATTAATATATAGAAGAAAAGCAAAGCCAGATTTAAAACCAATTCTCACTTTAGCAGCATGGTTGGGAGGAGCAACAGTTTTATTGGGTATGCTTACTGGTACATTCTTTGGATTAAGTCTTGGTGAATTAGCTTTATTTAGTTCATACAAAAAATACTTCCTTCAACCCATCGTGATGTTTTATTTGGCCATAGCAGTTGGAATGGTTCAGATTATATTTGGTATGGGCTTAAAGGCTGCAAATCAAATAAAACAAAGAGGTTTTAAATACGGATTATCAACAATAGGTTGGATATTACTTATTTTAACTTTAGCACTATTTGTAGGAGGAGAAAAAGCTGGATTAAATTTAACAGGACTATCAATAGTTAAAATAATACTTTATGTGTTAAGCTTTGGATTAATATTTTTATTTAACAATCCTGATAAAAACATATTTGCAAATCTGGGATTAGGTGTATATGAATCATACAATATGGTTACAGGTATATTTGGAGATATGCTTTCATATATAAGGTTGTTTGCATTAGGTATTTCAGGTTCTATTTTAGGCCTTGTATTTAACTCTATTGCAATACCATTTTTATCGATTAAGTATTTTGGCTGGATTCCGTTTCTTTTATTACTAATTGTAGGACATGGATTGAATATTTTCCTTTCATGTTTAAGCGGGATTGTTCACCCAATGCGTTTAACGTTTGTTGAATTTTATAAAAACGCCGGTTTTAATGGCGGAGGGAAAGAATATAAACCATTTTCAAAATAAAAATAATTAAAAGGAGAATAATTTATGGAAGTTAATTATGCAGTTTTTTTAGCTTACGCAGGAATAGTCTTAATGATAGGCTTGTCTGGTATTGGTAGTTCTATTGGAGTTGTTATGGGTGGGAATGCTTCAATTGGAGCATTAAAAAAAGATCCTGAAAAATTTGGTAATTTTATGATTTTATCTGCATTACCAGGTACTCAAGGATTATATGGATTTGGAGGATATTTCGTTATTGATAAACTATATGGTTTATTAACTCCCACCATGTCAATGTTTACCGGAGTAGCAATTTTAGCAATGGGGATTTTTCTTGGTTTAGTTTGCCTTATTTCAGCAAAACAACAAGCATCAATTGTAGCTAATGGTATTGTAGAAATTGGTAATGGTAACGATGTTTTTGGTAATACACTTATTTTAGCCGTATTCCCTGAATTATATGCTATTATTGCTTTTGCAGCTACTTTCTTAATAAGTACAGGTTTAGCAGCATAATAAGAAACAACTAAAAACTTTTTACGTATGATATGGCAATGCTTTTTATTAAAAGCATTGCCATTTTTTTATTTGTTTTAAATATCATTTCTTCTTATTAATGGTTAAATTTGTATCAATGTAATTTCATTTGCATGAATAAAAGCTATCTGTATAGTATCTGTTTCCTTTTTCTATTCATCTTTATTTCATTCCCTATCTTTGGAAATGAAAAGGTTGAGGAAAAGAACATTGCAGAACAGAATGAGCACCCAAAAGAAACCTTTAATGTTGGGGCATTTATTTTTGACCATATAGCAGATCACTATAGCTGGCACCTTTTTACTTATAAACATAAGCATGTTGCAATTCCACTACCTGTAATTTTATACAGTAAAAACAAGGGGTGGAATATTTTTTTATCATCAAAACTAAATCACGAACATATTTATAATGGATTTACTATTGATATTGATGGAAAATATAAAGGAAAAATTATTGAAGTTAATTCCGAAGGAGCTTTCATTGAACGTCCGTTTGATATCTCATTAACAAAAAATGTTGCATCAATTTTAATCAGTTGTATAATTTTAGTTCTTGTTTTTGTATCGGTTGCAAATACGTATAAAAGAAGAGTTGATATGCCCCCAAAAGGCTTACAATCTCTTTTGGAAATTATAATTATTTTTGTTCGCGATGATATTTCTAAATCAAGTATTGGAGAAAAGAATAGTCATAAATATACCCCATATTTATTAACAATTTTCTTCTTTATATTATTGAACAACTTAATGGGATTAATACCTATTTTCCCAGGAGGAGCAAATATTACCGGAAACATAACTGTAACGTTAACACTGGCTTTATTTACATTTATTATTACAACATTTAGTGGAAATAAAAACTACTGGAAACATATCTTTAATGCACCAGGGATTCCTTGGTGGTTAAAAGCTCCATTACCACTAATTCCTTTAATAGAGTTAGTAAGTATATTTATAAAACCATTTGTATTAATGGTCCGTCTCTTTGCTAACATTTCTGCAGGACATATTATTGGTCTTGGATTTTTCAGTTTAATTTTTATTTTTGGAAACATGAATACTTTTGCAGGTTATGCGGTATCGCCATTAAGTGTAATGTTTACAATTTTTATGTCGGTTTTAGAGCTTCTCGTTGCTTTTATTCAAGCATATGTATTTACTTTTTTATCGGCATTATATTTCAGTATGGCTATTGAAGAACATCATTAACAGGTTTAATTAATAAAATCAAGTATTATGCTAACATTAACAATTATTTTACAAGCAGTTGCAAACGTAGCTATTGCAAAATTAGGAGCAGGTATAGGAGCAGGTATTGCTGCAATAGCTGCAGCTATAGGTATTGGTAGAATCGGTAGCTCTGCTATGGAATCTATTGCCCGTCAACCTGAAGCAGCAGGCGATATTCGTACTAATATGATTGTTGCCGCAGCTCTTATTGAAGGAGTAGCATTCTTTGCAATTGTAGTGTGTTTCCTTATTTTATTTGTTTAAGGATTTATACTTTACAGTGTTGCGGTTGGCGCACTGTAAAGTTTTTTTAAACTTTAATAATTTTAAATTATGGAACTTATAAAACCAGATCTTGGATTATTGATTTGGATGATCGTATCTTTTAGTGTTGTTGTATTTATTCTTATTAAATATGCGTGGAAACCTATATTAAAAGCATTAAAAGATCGCGAGCATACAATTGAAAGACGATTATTGGCTGCAAAGAAAGCAAAAGAAGAATTGGCAAGAATTGAGTTTGGTAACGAAAAAATTACTGCATTAGCCAAGATCGAAAGAGATAACCTTATAAAAGAAGCTAAAGAAATAAAGACTAAAATTATTGAAGAAGCTCGAAATGAAGCTAAAGTTGAAGCTCGAAAAATTATAGAAGAAACACGAAAAAGTGTACAAAAAGAAAAAGAAGAAGCAATAAACGAAATAAAAAACCAAATATCTGAACTTTCGGTTATTATTGCGCAGAAAATTTTAAAGCAAGAGCTTGGAAACAAAGAAACACAAAAGAAACTCATTAGCAAACTTATTGAAGAGATAGATCTTAATTAACCAGTTTTAAGTAAAAAATGTATCACAGCCAAATCAATATCCGATATGCAAAAGCACTTCTTCTTATAGCTAATGAGAAAGGAATACAGGAGAATATTAAAAATGATGCAGAATTTATCCTTTCATCTGTTGATACTTCTGATGATTTTAATCTTTTACTTGAACATCCTGTTATAAAACCATCTGAAAAAATTAAAGCATTTGAAGCTTTATTTAAAGAAAAGATTAATGAGCTTACATTATCTTTTTTAAAATTAATTGTTAAAAATAAGCGTGAAATTTATTTAAAAAACATACTATTTATTTTAATTGATATTTATAAAAAAAATAGTGGAATTGTTCCCGTTTTAATTACTACCGCTTACGAGTTAAGTGTTGATGAAAAAGAAAAGCTGAAACTAAGTATTGAAAAAAATAAAAAGTGTTTGGTAGAATTAACAGAAAAAGTTGATGAGTCAATTATTGGAGGTATGATAATTCAAATTGAAGATAAGGAAATGGATAATAGTGTTGTAAATCAATTACAAAAATTCAAAATAAACCTTATCGAAATCGATTTAAATTCTAAAAAAAAGAAAATTATATAAAATATTGAGTTATGGCAGGAATAAAACCCGGCGAAGTATCGAAAATTTTAAAACTTCAACTCGAAGGATTTACTACAAACTCAGAACTTGAGGAAGTTGGAAGTGTTTTGCAAGTTGGAGACGGTATTGCCCGAATATATGGATTATCCAATGTTCAATCAAATGAACTGATTGAATTTCAAAATGGGATGAAAGGAATAGTACTTAATCTCGAGGAGGATAATGTTGGAGTTGTTCTTTTAGGATCATCACAGAAAATAAAAGAAGGCGATAAAGTAAAACGCACAAAAAAAATAGCATCAATAAAAGTTGGTGAAAGTCTTCTGGGGCGTGTTATTAATACTCTTGGAGAACCAATTGATGGAAAAGGATCAATAAATGGAGATTTGTACGAAATGCCTCTTGAACGTAAAGCACCAGGAGTTATTTTCAGACAACCGGTAAACCAGCCTATACAAACAGGAATAAAAGCAATTGATGCAATGATTCCAATTGGAAGAGGTCAGCGTGAGTTAATTATTGGTGATCGTCAAACAGGAAAAACAGCGATCGCAATTGATACAATCATTAATCAACGTGAGTTCTACGATAAAGGCGAACCCGTTTATTGTATTTATGTTGCTATTGGTCAAAAAGGCTCTACTGTTGCAAATATTGCACAGATTTTAGAAAAGCATGGAGCAATGAATTATACCGTTATTGTTATGGCAACAGCATCCGATCCTGCAGCATTTCAATTTTATGCTCCTTTAGCAGGCGCATGTATTGGCGAATATTTCAGAGATACTGGCCGTGATGCATTAATTATTTACGATGATTTATCAAAACAAGCTGTTGCATATCGAGAAGTTTCTTTATTGCTCCGTCGCCCCCCAGGTCGTGAAGCCTATCCAGGTGATATATTTTATTTACATTCAAGATTACTGGAACGTGCAGCACGAATTATTCAATCCGATGATGTAGCTTCGCAAATGAACGATTTGCCCGAATGTTTAAAAGGAAAAGTTAAAGGAGGAGGCTCCCTTACTGCATTACCAATTATTGAAACTCAGGCAGGCGATGTTTCTGCATATATTCCTACAAATGTAATTTCAATTACCGACGGACAGATATTTCTTGAATCAGATTTATTTAACTCAGGAATTCGTCCGGGAATTAATGTTGGTATTTCTGTTTCACGTGTAGGAGGAAATGCTCAAATAAAATCGATGAAAAAAGTTGCCGGTACACTAAAACTAGATCAGGCTCAGTATCGTGAATTGGAAGCATTCTCTAAATTCGGTTCCGATTTGGATGCTGCTACTATGGCTGTTTTAGATAAAGGTTCAAAGAATGTTGAGATTTTGAAACAAGGACAATATTCTCCTATGTCAGTTGAGAAACAAATTGCAATAATTTATTGTGGTACAAAAGGCTTACTTGAAGAAGTGCCGTTAAATAAAATAAAAGAATTTGAAAAAGATTTTCTTGATACACTTGAAATTGAAAACGAACAATTATTGAGCCAGCTAAAACAAGGAAATTTAAGTGAAGAAATAATGCAAACGCTAGAAAATGCTGCTAAAAGTGTAGCATCTAAATATATTCAACTATAGCATTCTAGGCATAAATGGGAAATTTAAAAGAAATACGTTCGCGGATTACTTCGGTAAAATCAACTCGCCAGATTACAAGTGCAATGAAAATGGTATCAGCAGCTAAGCTTAAAAAAGCTCAGGATGCAGTAATTAATCTGCGCCCATATGCAAATAAACTGATTGTTATTTTACAAAATATATATAGATCAATAGAAGGTGAGGGTGAAAACATTTATTGCAGAAAATCATTGTCTGATGAAAAAATTCTTATCGTTGCAATAACTTCTAATAAGGGTTTATGTGGAGCATTTAATGCAAATGTAATTAAACAGGTTACAACCTTGATTAATGAAAATTATATTGATGATGTTAAAAAAGGAAATGTTTCAATTGTTTCTTTTGGTAAGAAAGGAACAGAATATTTTCATTCAAAAGGGTATAAATTAGCATTTTATAACAACGAAATACTTGATAAGTTAAGCTTTGAAAACGCATTACCATTGATTGAACAAATAATGGGTTTATTTGAGAAAAAATTGGTTGATAAAATCATTTTAGTATACAATAAATTTAAAAATGCAGGAGTACAGGTTTTAACTTCAGAACAGTTTTTACCAATAGAATTATTTATTGATAAAGATAACGAAGATCAAATTTCTGATAATTTTGATTATATTTTTGAGCCCACAAAAGAATATATCGTCCAAGAACTTATACCTAAATCGTTAAGAATAAAACTATATGAATCATTACTTGAATCCTTAGCAGCTGAACATGGTGCAAGGATGACAGCAATGCACAAAGCTACCGATAATGCTAGCGAGATGATTAAAGAGCTTCAATTAAACTACAATAAAGCCCGACAGGCATCTATAACCAACGAAATTCTCGAAATTGTTGGTGGTGCTGAAGCTTTAAGAAAATAAGCAAATTAAAATAAGTTTATATTCAATATAGAAACATGCAATTATAACTCTATAATTCAATTTGTCGAATTCCACATAACAAGTTAGAACGTATTAATTCCGGTAATTAAATAATTCATAAAAAAGGCGATCTTAATCAGATCGCCTTTAAAAAAAAGTTTTTTAATTAATTAATTATATAAACTTCAGTCCATACTTTTGAAACAAGAGAATAAGAAACCCATCCGTATCCTGAAGAAGCCCAAGATGTACCCCAAGAATTCATAACTTTAAAAGCACCTTTTGCATCATCATAACCTACAATTGCATAGCAGTGACCGCCATAGCTTTTACCTTTTGCTGTTGTTTGGATTGCTCCATTTTTTAAATACATAAAGCTGCTATAAACAGGACCAGCAACAATAACAATTTTACCGGCAGCAAGTTGAGTTTTAATTGCTGTTGATGTACGAGTTACTGTAGCGTAAGAGGTAATTTTATAATTTGCAGCTGCAGCTGTTTGCGTTGCATTTGGAAGAAGAGAACAAGATGCATCTGTATATGGCATAAGGTTCCAAACACAAACTCCTTGGGTTTTTAATAAATTTAAACCCGAAGTTACATAAGAACCCGATCCACAATCAGAAGTAGCTTTAATTTGATTATAAACGTATTCTGGACTAAAAATATTTGTGGCGGTACTATATGTTCCACCATTTGCATTTTGATAACTTGTACTTCTACCTGCATAAGTTGTACCCCAGGCTACACATGAACCTTCTCCACCCTGATTTCCAATAGGAGGAGTAACTAAAGTTACAGATGTTGGTAAGGCTTTTAAATTACTTGTAGGAGCTGTTGGAATTTTTGCATATTCTTCAGCAGGAAGAAAATTACATCCTAAACTAAATGGAGCATACTCCTCTGTTTGCAATGAATCAGACATATCCATGTCTTTCTGGCAAGAGTTTACCAATAAGAGCGTTCCTAACACAACTGTAAATAAAATAGTTGTACTAAATAATAATTTTTTCATGTAATGTAAATTTAAGGTTAATATTAGAGTTTAAAACTCTTCAATTAAGAACAATAAATTCAATTTTCAAAAAATTTTGATAAGAAGAAAAACAAACAAAAAAAAATGTTTTTTTATTAATGTTAAGATTTTCAAATAGTAGGAGAGTTGTTTAAAATCATTATAAATTAAAGTTTTATTGATATTCAACTAGAAAAATTTACTACTAAATCACAATATTTTATTGTTAAATACTAAAAGAGATATTTAAAAACAGATTAACTTAAATTAAAATA
>Ga0154355_1034_pt3 | contig 17173 bp, 14 predicted proteins | sample RifGroA2_FD_115883 | JGI IMG/M metagenome (GOLD analysis project Ga0154355, IMG submission 115883) | Bacteroidetes bacterium GWA2_31_9b
TCTTGTCCACCTGTTACAACCTGACTCATATCAACTATTTGTAAATCCCAGGCAATTAAGAAAGCATGTCCATTTTCCAGAACTTGTAATTCGTGCCAATCGGCATCATATCCATTCCCGCATGCAAAAGAATCAATTAATGAATAACTTGAATCAAGCATGTAGAAATTTTTTTTATTCCAGTAAGTGAGATACCCATTTTTTTGTAGTGTAAAACTGAGTCCTCTTTGGTTATCTTGTTTTGCATAAAAAGGTGTTCCGTCGTTTTCAATAATCGCGTAATATCTATCACTATCGCTTGCTAATGCAGAAATATTATGAAAAAAGATTTTCCCTTCATCTGGATTATCGTTTACATTTACTGTTATTGATGGAAAATTTAGGTATAAATCCGTTTCTGAATATTCAATTTTAGAGTTTGTATCTGATATTTCTTGAATTGATTCAGCAATCTTTGAATTTTCAGAAATCGTAAAATGAAATATTTGAGGATTTATTTTCGAACCATTTTCAAGTTTGATCCCATCTGCAATAGTAACTTCAACAATTTCTCCATCAAGAAATGGAACCATCGGGTTTAAAATAATTGTTTTTAAATCATCTGTAAGTTTAAAATTGAATTCGTGATTTCCACTTACTGATCCTGAAATATTGAATTGCTGAAAATCAATTGTTTGATGATTAAATTTATTTGTATTTTTTAAAATAATATTTGTTTCAGGCTTATGATATTTTGAACCGGGTTTTGGTGATATATATTGAAATTGAGCAAAGTTCGAGAAACTTAATAATGTAAATACCAAAAGTAAAAATAACCGTGCAATTTTCAGTTTACTTAAATTCATAATTTCTTAGTTAATAACAAAGGATTCAATATATCGGTAATTGTCGATATGTATTTCAAAAAAATATATTCCTGATGCGAATGCTGATAAATCAATAATTTCGTTATCAGAATTGCTAGTTGATTGTTTCATTCGAACTCCTGATGAATTTATAATTGAGTAGCAATACGATGAATTATTTGTTTGAAAAATATCAAGAAATAACAAGTCTGTTGCAGGATTAGGATAAATTGAAAACTTTTTATCTTTTATTGATTCTTGATTAATTGTTGTTGCAATATCAATAGCCAATTTATCAATATATAAAGTGCTTCCTTCTACAAATAAACTTGTATCCGATGATAAAATAATAATATTCATTGTATCCGGATTTTCTGTCGATGAATAGCTTACCGGAGCTTCAAAATGTGTCCATTCAGTAGTTGTTCCTGATGTAAAAATACCAGAACCTATAGTGTCCGTTCTATTCAATTGGCTGTTGAATTTTGTAAAATAAATGCTCATGATACAACTATCAATTCCCGGAGTTGAATATTTATAGTAACCCGATAATAATCCAGGTTTAACTGAACATGGAACTCCTCCTGTAACAACTGCTTTGCGAGTTGCAATGTTAACATCAAAATGACCCAATGTAATGAGTCCTGCGATTTTCGCATAATCTCCATCTGCATAACGTGAAACAGTTACTAGTTTTGCACACGAACTCCCTGAGTATGCATCAGTATTTTCCTGAATAACAGTATTGAAATTTATAATAGACCAAGCTGAATAATTCGAAGTGCTCCAGGAAATAGGATTGTCAAATGATCCATCTGATTCCCAGTTTTCTAAATCATAATTAGGTAAGTTTTGAGAAACCATATGTTGTGGTAAAACAATACTTAGTATTATAAAAACATGAATTACAAGAATTTTCATAATAAATAGATAATGAATGAATACAAATTTAATTTTTTTTATAAGTTTACATCTTGTTTATAATATAATTTCTTAATAAAGATGCGAACTTCATATAATAAATATACTGTTGTAAAGAATAGCTTTTTAAAATATGTGACGATCCTTTTACTTTTATGCTTTAATATTGATGCTATTTCTCAACAAAAATCAGTCATTGATAATTTCCCTTCAGTAAATATTCTGGAATCTAATTGCCCTAGCGAAGGATACTTTTTTATTGCTTCAAACGAATTAGTTTCTTCTAATGATTCAAATTATATTGCTATAATCGATAATTTTGGAATACCAGTTTTTTTTAGAATAATGTCCGATAAGGTTTCGAATTTTAAAATCCAGCCAAATGGTTATTTAACCTATTGCACTGGTGAACCTAAAAAAATATTTGTTCTGGATAGTAGCTACAATAATCTGGATACGATTACAACCGTTGGTTATGAATTAAATGATGCTGATTTTATATTAATAGAAAACAATGAAACATTTCTTCTGGCTTATGAAGACAGATTTTTTGATATGAGTACTATTGTAACGGGCGGAAATTCAAATGCTCTGATTAAAGAGAGTGTAGTACAAATATTGGATGCAAACGAACAAGAGATTTTTAGCTGGAAAAGCTCCGATTTTTTCAATATTCTAGATGTAAATGAAGAATCCCCATTTGTAAATTTAATATCATCCGAAATAGATTATATTTCTTTATCAGATATAGAGATTGATTCTGATACTTCTTTTCTAATTTCGTGCAGATATATGGATGAAATTACTAAGATTAACAGAAATACCGGTGAAATAATTTGGAGAATGGGAGGGAAGAATAATCAATTTACTTTTATTAATGATGACCTCAGATTTTCGCATCAAACGTCTATTCAAAAACTTCCAAATGGAAATCTCCTGGTTTTTGACAGTGGTACTTTACGCGAAAATCAAAAATCAAGTATTGTCGAATATGAATTAAATGAAACTACAAAAACGGCAACTTTGATTAATAGAGATGCAGAATCTAAAAACATATATGTACAAGAAAACGGAGGTGTTCAGCAATTTGTAAATGGAAATAACTTGGTTTATTGGGGCAATAATAGCCCTTCGTTAATCGAATATAATCCAAACGGAACAGTTGCATTAGAATTAGATTTCTCTGGTCACAGTTCCAGTAAAACAATATCAAAATCAGAATGGAAAACAAATTCATTTACTCCTGTTGTCGATATTATTAACTTTGGGATGTGGGATTATACCGTATTTCGTTACATTTTAGTATTGAAAAATAATTCTGATAATGATATAACGATCACAAATGTGACAAATTTTTCCGAACACTTTTATATTGAAGAATCATTACCATTTCAAATACCAGCACATGGAACAAAAAATTTTAATGTTTGTTATTACCCCGAATTTTTACAAACATCAGTTGTAACAGATGTTCTCACTATATTATCTGATTCTGAAGATCAGAGAATTGCACAACAGGTTAAATTAATTGGTTATCGCGACGATTTTGTTGCTCCAACACTAACTATTTATCCTTCAAACGGCACTGAGAATGTTCCAATTGATACTGCTTTATATTTTATTTTTAACGAGCCTGTTCGATTTGAAAATAATACCGATATATCTTATAGCAATGTTTCAGATTTGATACTATTTAAATTGAATGATGAAAATGGAGAAAATGTATTATTTAATGCAGCAATTAGCTCTAATAGAGATAAAATTACAATAATTCCTGAAAATATTTTGGAATATGATAAAACCTACTATTTAGCACTAAATGGGACAGTTGAAGATTATTATAATATTGCTTTGGGTTCTGATAAAACAAGCACTTTTAATACGAATTTAATAAATTCAATTTATAAAAATGATGAGCCTGAAGTTGATATTTTTCCAAACCCAACAACTAAATTAATTAACATTAACTCAAATTCAAGTCCTATATTAGAAGTAAAAATTTTCAATATACATGGTCAACTGATTCAAGATTATCCTTATGTAACAACAAATAGTGTAAATCTTAATATTGAAAACATAAGTAAAGGACTCTATTTTTTACAAATAAAATTTATGAACGGAGACAGCTCAACCAGAAAGATTGTAATTCAATAAATCAGTACATTTATTAAGCATATTTACCTTTTTAATTAACAAAAATGAGTTACGAACATAATAATATTCATCCCATTTTCGATAAAATACTAAAACGATCGGATAAAGAAGAGTTACTTCATCAACATTCTATTGTTATTTGGTTTACTGGACTTTCTGGTAGCGGAAAATCAACAATTGCTAAAGCGCTTGAACTTGAATTGCACTCACGAGGTTATATTTCTAAAGTACTCGATGGCGATAATGTAAGAACAGGAATTAATAACAACCTGGGTTTTTCAGAAGATGACAGGAAAGAAAATATTCGCCGTATAGCTGAAGTTTCTAAACTATTTATGGAATGTGGAATTATTCTGATTAACTGTTTTATTTCACCTACACACAATATTAGAAATCAAGTTAAAGAAATTGTAGGGGCAGAAAACTATTTTGAGATTTATGTTAGCACTTCACTTGAAACTTGCGAAAAAAGAGATACAAAAGGTATTTATGCTAAAGCCAGAAAGGGTTTAATAAAAGAATTTACTGGAATTTCTGCCCCATACGAAGCACCTGTTAATCCTGATATCGAAATAAAAACAGAAGAACATAGTATTGACGATGAAGTTCAAATAATTCTAAATAAGCTATTACCAAGAATAGAATTTATTGAAGCCTAAAATCTATTCTTTTATAATAAATAACTTCTATCTTAAAAAATAACTAACTTACATCTTAGTTTTTTATGAAATTCAATTTTTTTAAAATGGATAAAAATACTTTTCAAAGTATTTCTATAATGTTTATTATATTAATACTATTACCATCATGCAAATCATGGATTGATCCTGAGATAAATGAAGACCCTAACAAACCCATAAACGTTTCAATGGAGCTTTTAATACCCGCAATCCAAGTTAATATGGCCTATCAAATAGGTGGAAACAATGCTGTTCGTCCTATCGGTATATGGATGCAGTATTTTAATTCACATTCACAATTTCAATTTGCAGTTTATGATTCGTCAATCAATAGTAGGGATTGCAATTATCTTTGGAATAGTAATTACACTAATGGAAAAGATATCTGTATTTTAATTGAAAAAACGTCTGAATTAAATCCTGATAGAAAGCCAATATCAGTTTATACAAGAGGAATGGCTAAGGTTATGATGGCTGAATTAATTGCATTTAATACAAATTTATGGAATGATATACCATATTCTGAAGCATTCTCGGGTGATAATGCAATATTAAATCCAAAATTAGACTCTCAACAATCTATTTATGATGAAATTGATCAATTATTGGTAGATGCTATTAATGATTTATCTTCAGAATCAAGCGTTATAGATATTCCTGTTGACTTGATATATGGTGGTGATAAAGAAATGTGGTTGGCTACAGCATATGCTCTTCGTGCACGCTATGCATTAATTTTATCAAAAGTTGAACCTAATGCTTATACAAATGCGATTACATTTGCCAATCAAGCACTTTCTGCCGGTTTTATAGGATATGTTTTTAAAGAATTTAATACAGATGCAAATGGCATGAATCCATTGGCGCAGTTTATGTATCAAAGATCAGGTGATTTAGTTATGGCATCCACATTTATTGATATGTTAGTTACTGATTCTGACCCCCGTTTATCAGAATTTTCTACTGGCTCATTAGGTAGCATTCCTGGTTCTTATGATCCTGGGTCTTTACCCGGGAATTATGCCGCAGCTCCTAATGCATATATCTATCATATGAATTTAGCAGAATTATATTTTATACTTGCAGAATCCTATTTACATACTGATCAGTCAGATCTTGCTTTTGATGCATTTAATAATGGAGTAGCAGCATCAATATCTGATGTTGGTGTTGTTGGATTGCCCCTAAATTTACCTGTTGATGCCTTATCATTAACTTTAGAAGATATAATATACCAAAAGTATATTGCTAATTATAATACTATACAAGGATTTAATGATTGGAGGAGAACGGGTTTCCCATTATTAACAATTCCTACTAATTGTATAACAAACGAAATCCCTCGAAGATACACATATCCTGAAGATGAAGTTTTATATAATAAAAATGTATCAAATGATGGAATCTCTCTAACTAACAGAGTTTGGTGGGATTCATTATAAATAGGGAATACCCAATAAATAATAAATTTCAATTTTTTATTTATTCTTTAAAAAATCGAATTAAGCCATAGAGTACTTAAATAAAAAATGTTAGATAAGATTTTATCTTTAATAAATGTAAAAATGATTATTTTTGCAGATTCTGAAAAGTAAATAAACTATCAATGAACCAATATAAAATTAATCATTTACGTGAGCTGGAAGCCGAGTCGATATTTATTATTCGTGAAGTTATTGCTCAGTTTGAAAATCCTGTGATGTTGTTTTCAGGTGGAAAAGATTCTATAGTTATGTTTCATTTAGCACGAAAAGCATTTTGGCCTGCACGTGTTCCATTCCCATTAATGCATATTGATACAGGCCACAATTTTCAAGAAACCCTCGATTATCGTGATAAATTAATGGCCGATACCGAAACAAAACTTATTGTTCGATTTGTTCAGGATTCAATAAATCTGGGAAAAGCGGTTGACGAAACCGGTGTTAATTCAAGTAGAAATAAATTACAAACAGTAACATTGCTCGATGCAATTGAAGAAATGAAATTCGATTGTGCTATGGGTGGTGGACGTCGCGACGAAGAAAAAGCACGAGCAAAAGAAAGATTCTTTTCGCATAGAGATGAGTTTGGTCAGTGGGATCCTAAAAATCAACGTCCTGAGCTTTGGAATCTTTTTAATGGACGAAAACATATGGGTGAGCATTTCCGAGTTTTTCCAATTAGCAACTGGACAGAAATGGATGTATGGCAATACATTATGCTCGAAAATATTCCTATTCCTAGTTTGTATTTCTCTCACGAACGTGAGGTAATTAATCGCGATGGTACCATTTTAGCTGCCGGCGAATATGTAACATTAAAAGAATCTGAAAAACCTGAAAAAAGAATTATTCGATTCAGAACTATTGGCGATATGACATGTACCGGTGCTGTGTTATCAGAAGCAAGTACTCTAGAAGAAATTATTGAAGAAGTAGCTGCAACACGTGTTACTGAACGTGGAGGAAGATTCGATGATAAACGATCAGAAGCAGCAATGGAAGATCGCAAAAAAGAAGGGTATTTTTAATACTTAAAATTAAAAATGCCTAACTTGCCTGCCGGCAGGCAGGAATGCCTAAAATGCTTTAATTAAATGATAGAAGAAGAAAAGAATCGAAAGAAAAAGTTTGCAAAGGATTTAGAAATAAGAACAAAGTTATTTGCAATTTCTATTATAAAATTATCAATAATGTTACCCGATTCACCTGAAGGGAGAGTGATTAAATATCAGTTGACAAAATCAGGAACAAGTGTTGGGGCAAATTACAGAGAAGCAAATAGGGCAAGAAGTAGAGCTGATTTTAAAAATAAAATCAAAATCTGTGAAGGTGAAGCAAGTGAATGTCAATATTGGCTTGAGATAATCATGGAAATTGGATGGATTAAGTCACATGATTTGAAAAGTGAGTATGATGAATCAGGTGAATTATTAGCTATTTTTACTTCAATAGGTAATAATTTACAATAATAGTATAGTAAAATTAATTATAATGACAATTAAAAATTTTAGTCATTTTATATTTTAGTCATTTTATATTTAAAAGAATGTCAGCAGATTATAATAGAGGATATTTAGATATGGAACTTTTGCGGTTTACAACTGCAGGAAGTGTTGATGATGGTAAAAGCACATTAATCGGAAGATTACTTTACGACAGTAAAGCAATTTTCGAAGATCAAATGGAATCTATCGAAAGAGCTAGTGCTAAATCAGGCGATGGCGAAGTGAACTTAGCATTATTAACCGATGGTTTACGTGCTGAACGTGAGCAGGGAATTACCATTGATGTTGCTTACAGGTATTTTGCTACACCAAAACGCAAATTCATTATTGCAGATACCCCTGGTCATATACAATATACAAGAAACATGGTTACAGGTGCTTCTACTGCAAATGTAGCTTTAATACTTGTTGATGCCCGAAATGGTGTTATTGAACAAACCCTTCGTCATGCTTTTATCGCGTCGTTACTTCAAATACCTCATATTGTTGTTTGCTTAAACAAGATGGATTTGGTTGGATTCGAAGAAAAAGTTTTTGAAGATATCAAATCCGATTTCGAACAAATTGCAACAAAACTTGATGTGCACGATATACGATTTATTCCTATAAGTGCAAAGTTGGGCGATAATGTTGTCGATCGTTCAAAAAATATGGATTGGTACGATGGCCCAACTTTAATGTTCTTGCTCGAAAATATTCATATTGCAAGCGATGTTAATCATTTAGATGCCCGTTTCCCGGTTCAGTATGTTATTCGTCCTATGCGTGACGAATTTCACGACTACCGAGGATATGCAGGTAGGGTAGAAGGTGGAATTTTTAGAAAAGGTGATAAAATTAAAGTGTTACCCTCAGGCCTTACTTCAAAAATAAAATCAATAGATATTTTCGAAGATAGCATTGAAGAAACTTTTGCTCCTCAATCTGTTACATTAACTCTTGAAGATGATATTGATATCAGTAGAGGAAACATGATTATTAAAGAAGACAGTGTACCTGAAATTGGTCAGGATATTGATATGATGATTTGCTGGTTTAACGAAAAACCATTGATTCTTGGTGGTAAATACACATTAAAACATACTACAAGCGATTTGCGTTGTGTTATTCGCGATGTAAAATATAAAATCGATATCAACACACTTACCAACGACGAAAGTCAAAAGAATGTTGGATTAAACGATATTGCCAGAATAGTTATCAAAACTACAAAACCCATTTTTTACGATTCTTATCGAAAAAACAGATTAACGGGAAGTGTAATTTTTATTGATGAAGCTACAAACGAAACAGTGGCTGCCGGAATGATTATTTAGTAGCGAGTAATGAGTAATGAGTATCAAGTATCAAAAATTGATAACTCATAACTCATTTCTCTATTTCTCTATTTCTCTGAGAGCATCTTCAATAATATCGGAGTGATCGAATGCTAATAGTGGAATTTTATTTATTGAAAACCATGCAACTTCTGATGCATCATCACCTGCATGTATTTTTTCTTTCTCTTGATTAATAAATCCATAATAAATAACCGAAACGGTTCTGCCACGAGGATCTCTTCCAATTTTACCGTATGTTTTAAATTGTGTGAGTTGAATATTTTTTATTCCTGTTTCCTCTTCTAATTCACGATAAGCAGAAGTTATCAATTCTTCGTCCATCTCAATAAATCCGCCCGGCAAAGCCCATTTATCTTTAAAAGGTTCGTGTCCTCTTTTTATAAGTAAAATCTGAATTGTACTATTTGTTTTACTAAAAACAAGTATATCTACTGTAACGGCAGGTCGTGCATATTCGTAGTTAAAACCCATATCTTACTCGTCTTCTTTATTTTTATTTTCTTGCCGTCTTGTATATATCAGATATAGTACAAGTGCAACTGTAATAATAAATATTAAAATTTTTAATTTTCCCATATCCCTGATTTATAATATTCGTTTAATAATCCTGAGTTTATGTGTGTATTTTTGTTTTTCTTCGTTAAAAATACCCTGATGATCAAATGAATCGATCCGTACTTTTCCCGAAGCATGAATAATCTGATTTTCAGAAATTAAAATTCCTGTATGTGTAATCTCTCCTTCATCGTTGTCGAAAAAAGCAATATCACCCGGTTCAACATTATTTGTAAATCCAACAGTATTACCAATCTCTACTTGTTTACTTGCATCGCGAGGCAGAAAAATCAATTCTGTTTTAAAAACAAGTTGTACAAACCCTGAACAATCCATTCCAAAAGGATTCTTACCTCCCCATAAATAAGATGTATTTAACAATGTTTTTGCTTTTGATATTACATCCTTTTTGTTTTCCGTATCATTATTATTTAACAACTGATATTTTTTAGCATTTATTCTAAATTCATTTTTTACATTATTAAAACAAGGAATAGTACTCCCAAAAGGAATCCGAATCATTTCATTTGTTTGTAAATCAATAACTTCGCTATAAACGGTATCAATAATTTTAAAAGTTTCGTTTACAGTACTGTCAAAATATTTTTGATCTATTGTGGTTCCTGTTTTTTTATCAATCCACCCGGTATAACCATCATGAGTAATTTCTATGTTTATCCAGTTATCTTTTTCGTCGATAATTTTATATGTTTCGCCAAACAGAATTTGAGTAACCATTTCGCTTTTTTCTGATGGTTCAATTCTTACAGGGATTACAGCCGTTTCACTTATTCCGTACAAAATCATTTCAATTATTTATTTATAGCATAAAAATAAGAAAACCTTTTTAATTGAGTCATTTATTTTAAATAATCCTTAACAAATACATACAATCAAACGTTTAAAATAGATATAAAATTTTAAATTCGACTCAATCTATATTTTTAAATTTATACATTTGTACAATTAGAATATGAAATTTAAAGAAATCATGTTAATGAAAAATCTTCTTGAGTATATCAAAAAATATTATAACATTATTTTTAAGATTTCATTATTCGTTTTAACAATAGCCATTATTGTATTCCTTTTTCCTCGTGAAGGTAAATTTAAGTTCGAATTTCAAAAAGGACGACCATGGATGCACGCAACTTTAATTGCACCATTCGATTTTCCAATTTATAAAGGGGAGAAACAACTTCAACAAGAAAAAGACAGTATCTTAAAATCGTATAACCCATATTTTATTTTCGATAGTTCTGTTATAAATATTGAAACCGAAAAGTTTGTTCAGTATTTTAATCAAAAGCAAACCGATTATTTCGATAAAAAATACTCAAATCTTAGTCAGCAAGAACGCCAAAACCATAGTTTCACTCTAAATTCAAATCATTTTCTTGATTTTTCAAAAAAACTATTAAAAGATATTTATAGTAAAGGTGTTTTGGAAACTTCTGAAATTACAAAAGACTATACAAACGAAACAAAGATTATCATTTTAAAAGATAACATTGCCCAGAACTATTTATACTCTGAATTTTATAGTCAAAAAACAGCTTATGAATATGTACTTATTGAAATTACAAAATATATATCTGATAAGTCAAGTACTCTAAAATATGCAAGTTTTTATAAAAGCATCAATTTATATGAGTTTGTTCATCCAAATATTTTTTATGATTCTAAAACATCAGAAAATGTAAAAAACACATTGCTTAAAAACATTTCACTTACAAAAGGAATGATTCAACAGGGCGAAAGAATAATTGCCCAGGGCGATGTAATTGATGGTAAAATACACACAGTGCTGGAGTCATTAAAGCGTGATTTTGAATCTAAGCTAGGTTCTTCATATTACTATAAAATTATAATGTTTGGGCAAATAATATTTGTTTTTGCATGCATATTTGTTCTGTTCTTGTTCTTGCTAAATTTCAGAAAAGATATCTTACAAAACACTCTGAAAACAGTATTTATTTTAATGGTTGTTCTTATTATTGTTACAGCTGCCAGGAGTGTAAACAATTTATATATCGTTCCATTAGTGCTTGTACCAATAATTATTAAAACATTTTACGATTCACGATTGGCATTATTTATTCATATTGTAACCATTCTGATTGTTGGCTTTTTTGCACCAAATGGATTTGAGTTTGTGTTTCTTAGTTTTATTGCAGGTATTGTTGCTATTTTTAGTTTAACAAATTTATATAGAAGAGGAAAACTGATCTTTTCTGCAGCTTTGGTAATTATGGCATATAGCTTTGTTTATTTTGGAATGGCTATTACACAAGAAGGTAATTTTGCAAATGTTGATTGGCGTAATTTTATGTTTTTCGCAATTAATGGGGGATTATTATTATTAGCATATCCATTAATATATATTTTTGAAAAGATATTTGGGTTTCTTTCCGATGTTACATTAATGGAATTATCAGATACGAACCAACGATTATTAAGAGATTTAGCAGAAAAAGCTCCCGGTACATTTCAACATTCAATGCAAGTTGCAAATCTGGCAGAAGAAGCAATTATTAAAATTGGTGGTAATCCGTTATTGGCTCGTACGGGTGCATTATATCACGATATCGGTAAAATGAATAACCCATTTTATTTTATTGAAAACCAACGAGCAGGTTTTAATCCACACGACAATCATGAATTCGACGAAAGCGCCGATATTATTATTAATCATGTAGAAGATGGTATCGAATTGGCAAAAAAATTCAAACTACCTGAAAAGCTTGTCGATTTTATTAGAACACATCATGGTACTTCTAAAGTTCAGTATTTCTATCGTTCTTACATTAAAAAATTTCCTGATAAAGAAATTGATATAAGTAAATTTACATACCATGGTCCTAAACCGCTTTCAAAAGAAACAGCAGTAGTTATGATGGCCGACTCTGTTGAAGCTGCATCACGAAGTTTGTCCGATTACGATGAATCTACAATTGATACACTTGTTGAAACAATTATTAACAACAAAGTAGCAGATAATCAGTTCGATAATTCTGACATTACCTTTAAAGATATTTTTTTGATAAAAGAAATCTTGAAGAAAAAGTTAGCTAATATCTACCATGCCCGAATCAAATACCCCGAGAAGAGTTAGTGAATTGTAATCAGTGATTAGAATATAGAGTAGCATTAGGCTTTAGAAGTAAGCAGTATAAAGTATTTAGGCTAAAAACTTTAAACTTTAAACTTTAAACTCAAAACTCAAAACTCAAAACTAATTTGACTACCATCGCATATCAATTGTTTCTATGTTGGGGTAGTTTATCTCATTAAAAGTGAAAAAATCGGGACTAACACTTACATTTGTTTTGTAATTTGTAATTGCAACGCTATAATTCGAACCATCTTTACCAAAAATAGTTGCCGATTTAAGTTGGTATAAACTTGTGTTTATCTGAAGGCGAATACGCGAGTAATCTTTCTCTAGGTCAAATGGATATAAGTCAATAATTGCATATGATATTTCACCTTCAGTATTTTGTGATATTAACTGATATTTAAAATCTTTTTCATAAATAGTAAATATCTTTTTAGGATTATTAAACAAGTCAGAATCATCATCTTCAGGTTCTGAAATATTTACTTCATTTGCATCTTTTAAATAACTCCATAATGTTTTACCATCGAAAAATGCTTCTGTATCCATAAAAATAAGTCGGTATTTTTCACCTTGCATAGTTATTTTACCTGTCGATGAGTTTTTAAAGTTATCTTTCAGGTTCACATAATCAACTTTAAAATCGGCTTCAATTGTATTGTACGATTTGGTTTTATTCGATAGTTTATCAAGAATTTTCTTTGCTTCAGGATCTTGCTGAGAAAAAGCAATTATTGAAACGAATATGAAAACAAGTATACATGATATTTTTTTCATTTTTAATGATTTAATTTTAGATTTCATTGATGATTGAATCTCATTTATAATTGAAATCAAAACAGATTACGTATTGATTTAAAATACTAATTATTGTCAGAGAACTCTTTCAAATATTGTTCCAAAGAATATTCATCTGCAAAAAGTACCTGGCGAGCTTTACTTCCTTCAAAAGGACCTACTATATTTGCTGCTTCCAGTTGATCAATTATTCTTCCGGCTCTGTTGTATCCAATAGAAAATTTACGTTGAATTAGCGAAGTAGAACCTTGTTGATGTCGAACAATAAGTTTTGCTGCTTCATCAAATAATGCATCACGCTTCGATAAATCTACCTCTGCCATTTCAGCACTTCCCTCCTGAACATATTCCGGAAGTTGATATGCTGTTGGATATCCGCGTTGATTTCCAATAAAATCAGCAATTTTCTCAAGTTCAGGAGTATCAATAAATGCACATTGTAGTCGAACAAGGTCGCTTCCTGTTGATATAAGCATATCTCCGCGTCCAATAAGCTGGTTTGCCCCGGGACTATCGAGAATTGTACGTGAATCAATCATTGACGATACTCTAAATGCTAATCGGGCAGGGAAGTTGGCTTTTATTGTTCCTGTAATTATATTGGTTGATGGACGTTGTGTTGCAATAATTAAGTGAATACCTATTGCTCTTGCTAATTGGGCTAATCGTGTTAACGGACTTTCAATCTCTCGCCCTGCAGTCATTATTAAATCAGCAAACTCATCAACAATAACTACAATATAAGGTAAAAAACGATGTCCTTTTTCAGGGTTTAAATGACGAGAAATAAATTTGGCATTGTACTCTTTAATATTTCTTACCTGAGCAAGTTTTAATAAATCATATCGTTGATCCATTTCTAAACACAAAGAGTTTAGCGTATTTACAACTTTTTGTGTGTCGGTAATTATGGATTCCTCGCTATCGGGTAATACTGCAAGAAAATGTCGTTCAATTTTTGAATATAAAGTTAATTCAACCTTTTTAGGGTCAATCATCACAAATTTTAACTGTGATGGATGTTTTTTATAAAGTAACGAAGCAATAATGGTATTCAATCCAACAGATTTTCCTTGTCCGGTTGCACCAGCTACAAGTAAGTGAGGCATTTTTGCTAAATCAATAACAAAAGTTTCGTTCGAAATTGTTTTTCCTAATCCTATAGCTAAATCATATTTTGTTTCGCTAAATGCTTTTGAAGTAATAATCGATCGCATAGAAACAATCTCAGGATTCTGATTCGGAACTTCAATACCTATTGTTCCTCGTCCTGGAATTGGAGCAATAATACGAATACCTAAAGCCGATAAGCTAAGAGCAATATCATCTTCAAGGTTTTTAATTTTCGATATTCGAACACCCGGGGCAGGAATAATTTCGTACAGAGTAACTGTTGGTCCAACTGTTGCTTTAATCTTATCAATTTGGATCTTATAGTTTGCTAATGTTTCAACTATACGATTTTTATTGGCAATAATCTCATCCTTATTTATTTGGCCATCGGAATTCTTGCTGTAATCATCAAGTAAATCTATTGTTGGAAGTTTGTATGATGAAAGATCCAGAGTTGGATCGTAATCCTGTAGTTCTAAACTCTTAAAACCTCCGTTTAAATTATCAGGATGCACAGATTCTTCAATTGTGAGTTCAATATTGTTATCTTCGGTTAAACTCACGTTTATATTTGGTTTTACCTGTACAATTGGAGTTTCTTTTTTTCGACTGGTAAAAACTAAATTTTCATCTATTTGTTCTTCTATAATATCTTCTTCATTAATTTGAGGAACTTCAATTTCTGGTTTATCAACAACATCTTCAATAAAAGTAGATTCTTCAGAAGGAATTTTTTTAGAAAAAAGTTTTTCAATAATTGCTTTTATCCATTTAACAACTTTGTTCGAAGTAAAAAGTAAAAACGATAAAATGAGTCCAAAAAGTAAAAATGCAGTACCAACTTTACCAATTAATGAATTAAGCCATTGTGAAACAAAAAAACCATGGCCTCCACCAAGTCCACTTCCTAAAAATCCTTTTGCTGTTCCAAATAAAAAACCAAAAAGTATTGAAGTTAGAATACAAGCGATTAATCCAATTTTAATAATTCGTCTTAATGGAAACCATCTGAATTTGAAAAATCGAAGCCCAATAACCAAAAAGATAAAGGGGAAAATAAATGATGAAATACCAAAACCCTTATTAATAAACATATTTGAAAGAAATGCTCCTGCTTTTCCTGTCCAGTTTTCAACCATAATATCGGCAGATGAAAAAACATTCTCAAACTGAAAACTTTGATCGGCTTTCCATGTAAATAAGTAAGAAACAAATGCCAGAGTTAAAAACGCTGCCAGGAAAAGTGTAAAAACACCAAGTATAATTTTTAATCGTTCGTCAGTAAAAAATGATGCTTTTGTTTTTTTTGCAGTGTCAGTAGTTTTTTTTGCCATTTTTATAAAGTCGTTTATCTCGTACAATGTAAATTTGATATTACAAAGTAAAATAATAAATAGCAATTTTTAATGAAATTTGTTGCTTATATGAAGCAAAATAAAACAGGAAATTATTTTTTCAAAGTAGTTAATATCTTTTCCATTGTTACGCGATTTATAGGAATATAACCCTCTGGTATTTTAAACTCATTACTATCTACATCTGTTTCAACTATTTTATTTGCAGTAAGTTTCATGTCCATATTATATAATTTAAGCTGAAACTCAAGCAGTACACCTTCAAGCGATCGAAAAGGTGTATTTGCATTGGGTTTGTGAATAATTATATCGTTGGTATAAAAAATATAAAAAGGCTCTATTTCACTATTGGGAATCGTAACAATGGCTTTTTGACAATTTAATCCGGCAACATTTTTAATTTCATCTACAGGTTCGATTTTTATTCCTGGAATATCTTCAAAAAATAATGATGATTCATCAATCTTCTCCGAATATTTATATTTCTTATTTAATATTTTAACTAAAGTTACAGTTTTTTTATCTCTTGAGTTTTGAATATGTGTAAAACTAATAATGCCTGATAAACTTTCAATCTTATTTAATGTGTTGTTATCTTTAAACTTTACTATCATTTTTTTTGGTAGTAAACCTTTCATAAATCGATCTAAAGAATCATCTAAATACTCAATATTGTATTCAATATAACCTTCTTTAATTCTATCTTTAAATTCAATCTTATTACACGAAAAAGATGAAACTATTAATATGATGATAGAGATAGGCAGGATGTATTTTTGCTTCATTTTTTATAGGTTAATTTACTATTGTAAAATATTTAGAGTCAACTAAATTAATAATAATTAGAATAATATCAAAAAAGAGAATCATTCTTAAATTTTAAATCAATCATTTTTTGATGAAAATAAAATATGTTTTTTATCATATATGTAAATTTATACAAATGAACCATGTAATTTGCCATTTTGAATAAAATTTTTATAGATTTGTAACTTTAAATTCTTAAAAATATAAATTAATGAGTATGAATAAATTAGCTGTGGTTGCATTGGGTGGAAATGCTTTATTGCGCGGTGATCAAATTGGAACAATTGATGAGCAAGAACAAAATACTTTCGATACACTCGAAAATCTGGTATATTTAATTAAAGAAGGTTATGACATTGTTATTGGACATGGCAATGGTCCCCAGGTTGGTAATATTTTAATGCGTAACGATGCTGGTGAGCACATGTATAATATTCCTCAAATGCCTCTTGATATTTGTGTAGCCGACTCACAAGGAGGAATTGGGTATATGATCGA
>Ga0154355_1102_pt2 | contig 16820 bp, 15 predicted proteins | sample RifGroA2_FD_115883 | JGI IMG/M metagenome (GOLD analysis project Ga0154355, IMG submission 115883) | Bacteroidetes bacterium GWA2_31_9b
GGAAGATCTTTTTTAATTCTTTCACCTACAAAATCAGTAAAAGGAATACTTAACTTTAATTCTGCAGGATGAATTCTAATAACCAGGTTAGTTTCTTTAATATTCTGAATCCAGAATTCAATTACTTCGTAAATCCATTCATCCATAGAGTTGAAGATCGTATTCCTATCAATAACAGCTGTATCGATATTAAGATTTGTAAATAAACACACATAATTGTTGAGGTTTGAATATTTTGAGTTATGTGATTCGTTTAGTATTGCATACATATCCTTTCCTTTCTCTAAACCCTCAAGAAAATCGATTGCAATTTGTTTCTCTTTTTGAGTAAATGGATGCTTAGTATAATATTTAATCATCTCCGGTTCCCAATTAAGTTTCATTACTTCATCATTTTTCTTATAAATAATGCTATTATCACCTAAAAAGGTTTCATAGGTTACGATATCTATTTGCTTCCGTCTGTTAACAATATCAAACAAATGAACTTCGAGGGGAAGGGTACCGTTATGTACAATTACTTTATTTATTTTTGGATTTTGATCGAGAAAATGATTCATTAAATAATAAAACTTAATTCCACTCAATAAGTATTTTTTATAAATCTCGAGTTCAATCGCATCATGAATAAATTTTGCCCTGTAAAGATAACGCAAAACACCTTTTCTTGAGAATCGGCCAAGTTCATACCCATTATCTAATGAATAACTGAAGCATTCTTCTAATGTTGATATGTGGAATATTTTACTTTTTTCAAAAACGACCTCTTTTTTCAATTGCTCATTAGCTAAATAGAAATCATTCATGTAAATCAAATCAATATTTGTTTTTTCTTTTATAAAATCATAATGCTGAAAACATTCTTTACAAAGAGTTTTAATAGTTTCGATATTTTTTCCTTTTCTTTGTTTACTGCATACTTCAACGGTTTTATTGCATACTAAAAAAATTGGATGAATGCCTTTTAATTCTAAAAATTTGGCAATTAATAGGTTGAATAAATTAAAAACGAAGTTAGCTTCTTGAAATAAAACGAAAAGAACTTCTTGATTGCTGTTTTTATTGTTTGAAAAAGCATTCTTAAATATTTTGGAAAATTTTACATAATTAATGTATGAACTTAAATCTCTTTTAATTAATTTCTTTGATAAGATTTTATCCATCAGAGGAATTAGTATGATGATTAATCGTGTACTCCTCAAAAAAACAATAAGCGGGGTAAGTATTTTTCTTAAAAAAGACATTCGTCTAAAATACTTCATGTGCTTTGTTTCCTTCATATTTAAAAAATATTGTTAGTTAATTGTAAAATATGGCAAATCGAATTATAAAACTATTTATTAAACCGGTTTTTTGTATAACGACCCAAATTATACCTTGTAATAATATCTGGTAATAGTCCTCTTTTTCGAAGAAAAAAATAAAAAATTATAAAACTTAAAATCATGAAAGGTGTAAAAATAAGGATTATTTGAAAGGTGCTTTTGTTTATATATAGGGGCAAAGTATATGTGTGAATAAAAAGCAGAAGTAAAGAGATTCCTGAAATGAATATGAGTCGACCGATAAAAAATCCAATTGAAGGTAATTGTGTTTTGTTACCAACATAATAAAATAATAGAATAGCTATAAAAATATTTCCTGCTAATATTGCTACGGGTATCGCTTGATAAAAAAGAGTGATGAAGCTAACCATAATAAGAAGTTGAATAATAAATTTAAAAACGACAGCCCAAAATAATTTTTTATATTCTCCAACGATATACATTGTTCTTGAAAAAAAATTTAAAAGCATTCTAGGTAAAAAGCTTACTGTAAGGATGTTGAATATAATTAATGTAGATTGAACAGCGTTATTATCAAACTTTCCTCTACGGAATATTACAATAATTAAAACCGGGGCAAAAAACAACATTAATAGCTGTAAAATAAAACCCACATTAAGAAGAATTTTCAGTGTTTTAACAGTGTATTCCGAAAACGAATTATTGTCCTTCTTGTGTCGCTTGACCTGTTCCATATAGGAAGTTGTAAGAACCGACGAAAGTAATACCACATTAGGTAACTCAGAAAGTGTTTTGGCGTAATTTAAAGAACTTAGATAACCTCCTGATAAATATTTTACACTTAGCGAACGTTCCCAAAATGTACCCAATTGGTTAAAAAGTGTTTGTAAACTTAACGAGAAAACCCTATTAAGCATAATTTTCAAATTGTTAAATTCCATTTTCCACCCATTTATATAGAATATTTCTTGAAAAGGAATTTCTGATTTTAAACTAAACCAAAAAGCATTAATAAAACTTGTTAATAATAAACCATAAGCAAATGAAAAAATACCAAGAGATTTAATGGTAGCAAATATAAATCCTACTCCAATAATTTGTGAAATCACCGAGGAATAAGTAAAAAAGCCATATAACCCTTTTGAATATAAATGAGGCCTGAGAATAGAGGTAAATGTTCCAGGTATCATATTAACTATAAAAATTATACTCATTGTCTTAAAAAGAGAAGTAGTTTCAGGGTTTAAATTGAAAAAAGGAATAAACCAACCTAAAGAAATTAAGTAAAGAATACCCAAAAGAATAATAATACCAAGACAAATTGTTATGTAAACTGCTTCAAAAAACCCCTCATTACTTATCACTTTATTCCTTTTAATAACCAATATCTCACCGGCACCACCACCTATCATTGCTTGCAGTATTGTTGGAACAATTTGTGCTAATAAAAGAATATCTATTTGAGAAGAAACCCCCAAGAAATAAGCCATTATGACTTGCTTCAGGAAGTTGGTAAGACTAATAAAAAGATTACTTACAATTAGTAATCCTGAATTTTTGACTTGATCTTTTTGCACTAAATTAAATTGAATAAAAATTTAATTAATAAGTAAAACTGATCTTTGTAAATTCTCGCCAACAAGATATAATATCGAATAAATAAAATGATTATATTGCGTCGCTAATCGTGATAACTCCGCCCATTTATTTATATTACTTAATTACTGGCTATTTACTCGACTTTGGTAAATCATTCGTATCTAATCTAGGTAGTTCAAATCTGTTGTTTTTGTTTAAATCAGCTATTTCAACATTCGCAGTAAAAGCCAACTTGCAACCCTTATCCTTAAGTATGTTTATTAATGATTGATCATAAGCCCCATAAGGATAGCTCATTGTCCAATTATTCATATCAACCCCCATCTCTTTCAAAAAATTACACCCTTTAGCTATTTCTTCCTTTTGTTTGTCTTCCGAAAGAGTATCTAACCACACATGTTCAAAACCATGATTTCCAATATGCATACCATTCTTTACCATACAAGTAATTTGTTCTTTGGTCATATATAACTCTTTGCTAAACGTACTTTCATTTATATCAACAAATTCACGAAAAAGATTATCCGTTATAATTCTTCGTAAAGTTTCAGGAAGTTCTTTTTGTAATAGTCTTTTAAAGAAAACCACCTCTTTGTTGTCCATCCTACTTGGTATAGCAAGTTTTTCAAAATAATACTCGTTGGATGATAAATTGTAATCATTTCTGTATTTATTTAATTCTTTAAAAGTTCTTCGGATTAATTGTTTCATATCAATGACCGATGCTAAAATAAAATGTATTTTATTTACATCAAGAACCAAATTGTCCATAATATTACTGGCTGGAACATAAAACGAACCTTGAATTTTTCTATTAAACAGTATAGGAAAAACATTGGTAAAATGATCAATATAAGCATCATCAAAGGTTAATAAAACGGAATTATATGGCAACGAGTCATTATTGTCTATGGCACTAATTAAGTGTTCCATGGATATAATATAGTAATACTTTTGTAAGTAATTTAATTGCTCAATAAAAAGTGAAAGATCTAACCCTTTTATATTTGGAAACCTTGAGTTATTCAAGTCTCTCACATAGTGATACATTACTACTGTAACTTTATAGTTTTTATTCATGAATTGGCACTTTATACTTGATTTATCTGTGATATTTTTACCAATCGATCCCTATCAGAATCCATTCTAGTGAAGTACACAGAACTTTTTGTGAGATTCTCAATTTCCTTTCTAAAAGATTTACTCTGAATTCCTAGAAATTCTCTATTGGGTCGATTTTCAATAGGAGAAGTAACTTGGGGTAAAATAGAGAAGTCTTCATTTTCTAATTTAATAAATTGAGATGAAACGAGTTCGTCATCATAGATGTTTCCAAACATAGAGAAATCAATATAAATATGTTTCTTGGAGATTGATTCATGAAATGTCTTTTCAATTAGCCTGCCAATTCCTTCCTTCTTTCCATACAAATCAATTATTCGGCTTACTTTATAATTGTAAGGTTTTAATTGTTCTTCACGAAGGACGATATAAGATACTATAGATTGATTTAGTAAGACACCAAAAATTTTATATTTAATATATGGATTATCAAAAAACCTCCAATTTAAAAATTTAAGGGATCGATGAGTTGTTGCAATTTCTGTTAGATCTTCTTCTAAATTTAGAGTATAGCGATTAATATTTTCTTTGGTTAATTCAACAACTTCCCCAAAATCTATCTTTAGTTTAGGTTGGGCTCGGTAAAGTTTTTGTTTGGAAAACAAAGAGTAATCTTGTTGAATAAAATTTACTATTTCTAACGTTTTTTTTAAATCTAAAATCATTATGTATCTTGTAAATCTTTCAAATTCAAATAAGTTGTATCCTGTTTTTTGATAAAATGAAGCAGTATCTTCAGTAAAACCGATTACCCCATTGATTTCATTGTTTTGAAAAATAAAATCAATTATTTTGCTATTGTAGCCTTTGCCCCTCCATTCGGGTAGAGTATATGCACTTACCCCCCAAATCATTGAAATTATTTTATTATTTATCTTTAAATTATAGTTAAGTCCACCATAATGAGATACAATTTCTCTATCCGAATTTAAGCCAATTAAACAATTTCCAATAGATTCCTCATTACTAAAAGTAGGATAAAAATAATGTTCTAAAAACTGTTCGTTTTTGAAAATAGTCGTATTTCCATAAGCTTTAATAAAAAATTTTATAAGTTCATGCAAATCCGAATAATTTGCTCTTCTTACTATGATTTCTTGGTTTTCTTTCAACCTTTTAGTAATATTAAGTATTTTAAGAGTTTTTTTTAAATTTATAATTCATAGTTTGCAATTTGACAATAGAAATCATAAACCATTAATTGTTCTTCAATAGTGCAGAATTTAGAATTGTTCTTTTGACAAAATTCATTAACCATTCTATAAAGTCCTGGTTTAAAATCGGTATCAAGTTTATTATCAATTTGAACATCTTCAACAACCACACTTCCCTTTTTTTGAATTTGAAGTTTTTCCATCGGTTTTAAATATAATCGATGATTTGCAGTTAGAATTTCAACAGCCCATCTTCCGGGGGCATTCCAATTTGCATTATAACTAAATAATGCTCCTCTATCTGAAACTCCAGCTCCAGTGAACATTGATGCGCTTGGATGCCAGCTTAGTCCTCCTGCTGTAAAGCAGCTCAATTTTTTTGGTTTTCCTCCCAGATAAAAAGCAAGATCTGCAACATGAGAAGAGTTACTAAGAAACAATCGTTCTTTTACGAATGCCCCTTTTTCTAGTGGTTCAATAAGATGAGCCCATTCTGTAAACTCAAAATTAAATGAAATAACACCTCCGTCTTGTTCAATAATTTCTTGTGCCTTATAAACGGAACTGTAAAATCTGCGATTGTATGCAATTAATAAAGTTGCATTTTTTTCTTGTGCAAGTTGACAAACGTCTTCAAGTTCTTGTCTAAATAGTCCTCCAGGTTTTTCACATAAAATATTCTTTACACCAACTCTTAACAATTCCTTTGTTGTTTCAGTCAATGATTCAACACCTGTTGCAATTATACAAAATGATGGGAATAAAGGTTTTGTATTAAGATATGCTAAAAGCCCGCCTGTAATTACTTCGCAGCCTGTTTTTTCCTTGTACATGGAAGCACTTTGCTCTCCTCTTCCTATAGTTATAAATGGTGTTTTCAGGGCAATGAGCACCTTTGCATATTCCACAGCCATTGGCCCTGAACCAATAAGTAGAATAGGCGAATTTATGTGATTGGACATAAGTGTTGATCTTTATTTGTTACTAAAGAATAATGATTTGTAAATTCTTTTAAAAGAGGGATATGATGTTGAACAGAGTTTTTGAATTCTGTCAATCGACAAGAACCGGTACTAAATAGTTCTTCGACAAGGACATTCGTCAGATTGCTTTGAAAAGGTATTGTAAATTCTTCAGATTCCCAAACCCATGCCTTTTCTGAATTTGCCTTTTGAAGAAAAGAGTTCCCCGTTTCTTGAATCATGAATCGAAATTCTGGAGAATTGATTTCTATTAATATTGGTGCACTTCCTTGTTCAAAAGATGTAATGGTTAATTGTTTGGTGTTGCTAAATGATATATTAAGTGTTCCAAAGAAATCAATATATCCATCTCTCTTACTTTGAAATAATCGAGGAACAAACATAGATGAGACTTTTGATGGAATTATTTCACCTGAAAGAAAACTAAAAAGATCAACAAAATGAACAGCATTTGAGCCAAGGTTTAAATTTGATCCAGAAACATTTATCTTTATTTCGGTTTGTCCTTGGACGATTTTTTTTATATTAATGTATGTAGGAAACATTCTCCGAGTGCAATTTACCCAAGTTTTGATTGTTCTTTTTTCTAGTAAAGATTCAACTTCTGAATAATCGCAAATTGAAGGGAATAAAAATTTTTCAAGTATTAAAAAGCGAAACATACTTTGATTTAAAAGTTGAATAATAACCTCTTTACGATGTAAAGAATCACATGCTACTATAGCAACATCAAATTCATTTGGTAAAAATTTTATATTATTAATATAATTAATTCTCCCCCTAAAGTCATGTTTAGAGGCGACATCTAAAAATCGACTTTTTGATGTTTGAAGTGAGTCATTATTAACATCAACGACATAGATTTCTATTAGTTCTTTTACTAAAGCAAGCCCTTGTAAATGTCTACTCCCAAATTGACCAGCTCCAACAATGACAACTTTTTTCATATCTTATATTTCAAATTAAATAACTGTCCAACCCCCATCTACCAGAAGATTAGCACCGGTCATATAACTAGATGCGTCACTTGCTAAAAAAAGAATAGCCCCATTATACTCTTTTCTGTCAGCCATTCTACCAAGAAGAGTTCTATAAGAATAATTGTTTGAAAATGTTTGATCGTGATTATCAAATACACCACCAGGTGTAAGGCAGTTAACACGAATATTTTTTTCTCTATAATATGAGGCCAAAAAACGGGTTAAGCTTATCACTCCTGCTTTAGAAACAGCATATGATACTGGAGAAGAAAATCGTTCACCTTCAAAATATGGATTATTTACCCCATCATATAATCGTTGGTCCGAACCTACTACACCATAAATAGATGAAATATTTATGATATTACCATATCCTTGTTTAATGAAGTATTTACAAGCGATTTGACATGCTATAACAACTCCGACAAGATTTCCATCAATAACTTTTGTAAGAGTTTCCTTTTTATACTGTTCAAAAGGAGCATAAAACCCTTCTGGTTTTATTTGCGCATTATTAATAAGCACATCTATTCTACCATATTTTTCAACTGTTTTTTCAATAAAACTCTCTATTGAGTATGAATCGGTATTGTCGACAGAAAATGAAATACAATCTGAATTAAATTGTGATCTTACTTGTTCGGCTAATTCTTCACATCTTTCGGGATTTATATCCCCTATTGATAGTTTGGCTTGAGCTTCACCTAGTAATTTTACGTATTCTGTCCCAAGTATTCCTGAAGCACCAATAATTGCAATAACTTTATCTTTAACGTTAAATGTCTCTGAATAAATATTGTTCATAATAAACAGTTATTATTAATAATTCGGTTTACTAAACTTGATGCTTGTAAACCATTATATAATGTAATATTTGGTTGTTGATTAATTAAAATTGAGTTTATATAATGAGATAATTCATCTTGATACATTTTATTCCGATCAAAGTTCGTATAGCTGATAGTGTTAATCCCTTTACCTTCTTCATAAATATCAACACTATTAAAATATAAATCTACATTTATCCAGCCTTTTTCAAAAAAGAGCTGAAAATATCTTTTATAACCTCTTGTTATGTAATCGAGATGAATGTTTACTAGCACTTTTTCGGATGTTAAATATGTAATTTCAGCAATATCTTCTGTTTCAATTTTTAGATCTCCAATTTTACCTACATAAGATGAAATTGATTTGATTGAGCTCCCTGCAAATAAAATAGCTAAATCAATTTCATGAATTAAATCTAAAAGTACTCCTCCACCTAAACTTTTACTTGCAGAATAAGATTTCGTATAGTCGTTACCAGGTCTCCAATCGGGAAGGTATTGCCCAACAAAAAAGCGAGCATGTTGCAGTTTTCCTAATCTACCACTTTGTTGTAAGTTATATGCATAGGAAACACAAGGATGAAAACGCATATTTAGTGCAGTAAACCCGATTCCTTTATAGCCATCAATTAACTTCTCAATTTCAGTGACTTCATTATAATTAGAAACTATCGGTTTTTCAACAAAAATGTTTATTTGTTTTAAAATAAGTTCCTTTAGGTAAGAATAATGTTTGGCTGTTGGGTTAGCAACTATTACAAAATCTGGATTATGTAATAGTAAATCCGATAATGAGTTAACCTCTTTTAATCCCAAATCGTTTGCTTTTCCAACTTCACGAAAGAGTATAATATCGTTAATATTTAAAGAGATAAGGTTTTTGGCATGCCTTTTACCTATTGAACCATAGCCGATAATACCAACTCTCATCAATTATTCGATTTTAAAATCTAGTTTATTGTTATCAAGTAAATAGCTCATAAAATCAAAATCAATGGGTTCGTCGAGATCAAAACAACTATGAGGCATTTCATACACTAGGGAATATGGAGTATATGCATTTTTATAGTTTAAATCGAAGAAATTTCGTCGATAGAAATAAAATGAAGCATTAAGATCATAAACTTTTGGCGCTGTTTGCCTTGATAATATTGGTTTCTCTGGCTGTTTTACTAATTTATAATAACCATCTATGTCCTTTTCTACCATATTGAAATATGGATTTCGGTGAGCTTTATTTACTGAAAATAAGTTTAATGCATTTTTATCTTTTTTAATAATTTCAAATGCAGAAATTAAATCATAGACTGTTCTTAAAGGAGATGTAACATCTAAATCCAATATATATTCAAATTTTTTATTGTATAAAGTTTCCGAAAATAATAATACATCTTTTATAGTATCTATCTTTCCCGCCGTATCAGTTGCTAACTCTAATGGTCTTCTGTAGTCTGTTTTAAGACCATATTTTGCAGAAACATCTGCTATTAAATCATTATCAGTCGATAAAGCTATAGATGCATCAAGTATCTTAGCAAATTCATGGGCAATATTAATTGTATATGCAATTAACGGTTTTCCAGCTATCGTTTTAATGTTTTTAGATGGAATACCTTTTGAGCTACCTCTCGCGCATATTGTTATTAGCATTTTTTTACACCCCCATTTTTTTTAAAGTTTTATGATATTCTGTCCACTCTCCCGTATCCACCCAAGAATTTTGGCTGATAGGGAACACTCCCATTTTCATATTTCTTTTTTTAAGTTCTTCCATTAAATGTGTAACATGAAAATGTTGTTTATGTGGAATGAGACTTATTGCTTTTTTACTTAAAATATACATTCCGGTACTTACTAATAATGAGTATTCTGGTTTCTCCTTGAGTTCCATCAGTTGCCCACCCTGTTCAATTTCACAAATTCCATAAGGAATTTTATAATGCATCATTGAACCGATTAAAGAAAGATCATAACCGTTATCAAAATGAAATTTATAAAAGTCGGCATAATCAGTATCAATAATTATATCACAATTAGTAACCATGACCGCTTCTTCTATTTTATCTGCAATTATTGAAATAGCCCCAATAGTTCCTAATGGCTCCTCTTCTATTATATAATCAATGGAATATGATTTTATTTGCTCTTCCATGTAAGCTTTTATAATTTTTGATTTATGTCCTAATGAAATGAAAAAATTAGAAACATGATGATCTAAAAATTTATCAATAATGATTTCAAGAATAGTTTTATCACCTATGGGGATTAATGGTTTTGGTAGAATTTTAGTAAAGGGTTCCATTCTTGTACCATAACCTCCTGCCATTATAACCACTGGTATATTAAGCGCTTTTTTCTCTCTCCGTTCATATTTATCTTGAAAAATCGCATCCCAAAATAAAAGTTCTACAATTTCCATTTGTTTATTAAGAATAGGTATGCATTGAATTTTTTTTTCAAGCATTATCTCTTTTATCCGATCGATTGAAGAACCCTCTTGAAACCAAATAGGATTTTTATTACAAACAGAAGTAACTTTATCATTAAGGTTTCCATCTGAAAGAATCCATCTTCTTAAATCTCCATCAGATAGTGCCCCATACAATTTAGTTTTGTTTGTTACAACAAATAAAGTTTTTGAGTGAGAAGCATCTAATATTTTCATTGCTTCTCTTATTGTAATATTTGAATCTATAAGATAATTTCCAATTTGTTTCATTCTTTAGTAAATGTTTCTTTAATAAATGTAATAAGATTTTTTTCAGGTTTAAAACTAATTTGATTTATTATCTTTTTAATAGATATTTCTTCAATATTTTCCCACGGTAGATTATTCTTCCATGCTGTTGTATATTTTATTTCTTTGATTTGTTCTACTAATTTTACGAGTTCTTTAATTGTATATGTATCATGGGTACTTAAATTAAATATCCCTCGTGTATTGCTGTAATCACTAATCAAAGAGTAAATAGTTTTTGCACAATCATTAACATGCAAAAAACTTCGAAGGAGATTACCATTATGATTAAAATCAAGAAGTAAGTCACTTTGATAAGATCGTTTTAAATATGCTAAAACACCTTTCGTTTGGTTCTCCCCATAAAGATTACAAAGTCTTAATATTATATAGGAATTACTGTTCAATGTATTAATAATTATTTTTTCTGAAATTGATTTTGCAGTTGAATAAGCAGTTTCAGGATTAACATTATCCTCTTCGAGAGCATAGGGCTTAGTTCCATAAACACCAACTGTAGATATTTGAATTAAATATGTTTTTGGATTAATATTTTTTAACAGATTAATAATTCCAATTGAATTTTGTAAAAGACAACTTTCAATTGGTTTTGTAATTTGTCCTGTACAGTTTATTATTACATTGTATTTGTTTAAATCTACATTTTTATTATTTAAAATGTCATATTTTATAAAAGGAACATTTATTCCTTCTGGCTGAACAATGTCAGCACATGTTACTTCTATAGAATTACTTGATAAAGTTTTAATTATTGCTTTTCCAAGATAACCGGAACCGCCAACAACAATAATAGAATTATTCATAAAATATTTTTTGAACGATTCCTTCAAGAGCTGTTGATTTAAGAATCTCAACAATCTTTTCTGCGCTATGACCATCTCCGTATGGATTCCTAAGTACTTTAACCTTCTTTCTAAATTCTTCGTCATAAAGAGCCTTATGAATAGCTTTTTTAATCAATCCCTTGTTATAATCAACATCAATTACATTAGCTGCTCTCTCTCTTCCTTGTTGTCTTGTACCAATGTTTACTGTTGGAATTTTAATTGTTGGTGTTTCATGTATTCCTGAACTAGAGTTACCAACTAAAGCCCAAACGTTTCGATAAAGATTAACAAATTTTATTGTAGGAAGACTAGGTAACCACTTTAAACCTGAAGATTGTATATGTGTAATTATTTTTTGATGTCCTGCATCATTATTAGGTAAAAGAGTGATGCATTGAATTCCTAATTCTTTTATTGCATCCACTGTTTCTTTAATTTGATCAAAAGATGACGTTGCTTCCGTGGTAACAGGATGCTGAATCATTAAAACAATTGGTTTAGAAAAGTCTATACCAAATTCTTTCTCTAATTCCTTCGGATCAATGTAGGGCGTTTGAATTAGTGTGTCAATTGATGGGCAACCAACTACATGAATAGACGAAGGTTTTTCACCCATTCTAATAAGTCTATCTTTAGATAGCTCTGTAGCTGGCAAATGTATATGTGCAAACTTGCTCATAGCATGTCTTATGCTTTCATCGATACTTCCAGTTACTTCACCTCCTTGAATGTGAAAGACTGGGATATTCATGTGTGCAGCAGCAACGGTTACTGCAAAGTTTGCACCTATGTCAAAACCACTAAGGACAATGTCTGGTTTCACCTTTTCAAGTTCATCAACAAGTCCCATCATAACACGAGACATAGCCCTTATCATTTCAGCCCCTGTATCGGGAGCCCCGGAAATAAACATTGGGATTTCGGCCTTGATATCAAACCCATCCTCCTTTATATAATTAATATCTTTCCCATGTATATCTAATAAACATATACCAGTAACAACTAAGTAAATTTCAAAAAATGGATCTTTACTTAATAACTCAAGTATTGGCTTGTATCTACTATAGTCTGCTCTTCTTTCTACAACAACAAATATTTTTCTCATTTTAGTGTTTTTTTATATCATCCCAAGTTAATTGGGTATCATTTTCAATTGCTCGAGAAGCAATCTTACCAATTAATGATTCAAAATGCACTGCTTTTATTTCTCCATTTCCAGGTCTTTTCACCCAAATATTTTCATAAGAAAATTGCTCCCCTGCCAAAATAGGCTTAATGCTAACAACGCATGAAAAAGCAAAGTCTATTGTTGGTTTCTCTGCATCAACAGGTTCTTTATTTCCATCTCTTGCAAAGCGTACAATTTTAGTTGCATGAATTAATTCTTTACAAGTATCCTGATCCATTGAACATATAATATCTGGACCCTTCCTATTCATTGTATCGGTAAAATGTCTCTCTAATATAGATGCTCCCAAAGCTACTGAAGCAATGCAAGGATAGTTTGTTACTGAATGATCTGATAATCCGACTACAGCATCAGGAAACTCTTTCTTCAATTGAGTAATAGCCTCTAATCGAATTAATTCTGGCGGGGTTGGATAAATATTAGTACAATGTAAGAGTGCAAAAGGAATTTTATTGTTTCTCAGTATCTCAACTGCAGGTTTAATTGTCTCGAGCGAATTCATACCAGTACTTAATATTACTGGTTTACCAAAAGTTGCTATATGCTTTATTAAAGGATAATTATTACATTCTCCAGAACCAATTTTATATGCTGGAATTTTCATTTTATTTAATCGATTTGCAGCAGCCCGGGAAAAAGGAGTACTAATAAAAATTATCCCTTTTGATTTTACATATCTCTGAAGTTCTATCTCTTCTTCCTCTGATAGAGCACATGACTGCATAATATCATAAATTGATTCCCTAGTATGACCAGGTATTACATTTTTGGCAACCTTACACATTTCGTCTTCAACGATGTGTGTTTGATGTTTTATGATTTCAACGCCTGCTTTATGTGCTGCGTCAACCATCTCAAAAGCTACTTGTAAAGAGCCATTATGATTTATTCCTAGTTCAGCAATAACAAGAGGGTCGTACTCAGATCCTACTTTTCTCCCTTCAATTTCAAAAAAAGGATTTGTTTTCATGTTACAAATTGTATAGATTCGATTTATACTTCTTTAAGTTTTTCGGATTAGAAAACCATTCAATAGTTTCGCCTAAACCTTGCTTAAAATTATACTCTGGTTTCCATCCCGTTAATGTTTTTATTAAACGATTATCCCCAAAAAGTCTAAATACCTCCGAGTTTTGGGGTCTTACCCTATTCTCTTCACAAATAAACGTAACATCTTTCCCCATCAACTCTTTAATTAAATCAAAGGTATCTGCCATTGATATTTCAAAGTTTGTAGAAATATTAACTTCTTTACCAATAGTTAATTTACTTTCAGCAATTGATAGGAATCCTCTACAAGTATCTTTTACAAATGAAAAATCTCTGGTTGGAGATAAATCACCCACTTTAATTTCATTATAACCATTAGCTATTTGAGTGATTATTGTTGGAATGATAGCTCTTGCAGATTGCCTTGGACCATAAGTATTAAATGGTCGGGCAATTGTAATTGGTAAGTTAAAAGCATTATAAAAACTCATAGCCATTGCATCTGCTCCAATTTTTGATGCAGAATATGGAGACTGAGGTTGCTTCGGATGCTTCTCATCGATTGGTACATATTGTGCTGTTCCATAAACTTCAGATGTTGAAGTATGGATTACCCGAACATTCCCATTTTCTTTAGCTGCCTGACAAATGTTCAATGTTCCTTTTATGTTGGTATCAACATAACTATCGGGTGCAAGGTAAGAGTATGGTATTGCAATTAATGCAGCTAAATGAAAAACAATATCTATTCCTTTAACAATCTCTTTACAAAAATGCGGGTCGCGAACATCACCACTAACAATTTCCAGGTTTTTATTAATAGGTATTTCTTCTAGCCAACCCTGAAAATTAAATGAATTATAATATGATAATGCCCTTACCTGATATCCTTTTTCAAGTAAAAGTTCAGTTAAATGCGAACCAATAAAACCATCTGCTCCGGTAACTAATGCCTTCATTTTAAAATATTTTTAAGAGTAAGGTATAAGAAAGAAAATTTAGTTTGAAAATCTTGAATATAAAAACCTACTATATCTGAATCCGTTATCCCTGCTTGTAGTTAACCTGCCGCTAGGCATGGCAGGCAAGCTTTTTACTTTTATCTTGATTCCTGTATCCTGAATCCTGTTCCTGCAACCTGCTGCTGCTTTCTGCCGCTTTTATCTTTTTACTTTTATCTTTTATCTTGGTCTACTTCGCTCTATATCCATAACCGTATCCATACCCATATCCATACCCATAACCATAATTGTAGCCGTAACCATAATATTTTGGAATTTTAATATCATTCACCAGAATATTCATGTGAGTCATTTTTTTAGTGTCGTAAATAGAATTAATTAGTTCAAAAACATGCTTACTTGAATATTTCTGTCGGAGAATAAAAATATTTGCATCAGCAAACTGGCTTACCAGTATAGCGTCTGTAACAATGGCTACTGGTGGAGTATCTACAATAATATAATCAAACTCTTTTTTTGCTTGCTCAAAAAAGTCTTTCATTTTGTCTGTTTCAATTAGTTCTGCCGGGTTTGGCGGTACAGGTCCTGAAGGAGACAGCCACAAGTTTTCGATCATTGTTGTTTTTAAAATAGATGCATATTCCGATTGTCCGATTAAGTAGGTGCTTATTCCAGTTTCATTAGGTGTGTCGAACACACGGTGTAGTCCAGGTTTACGCAAATCTAAACCAACGAGTAATACTTTTTTACCGGTCATACAAATTATGGATGCCAGATTAATGGCCGCAAATGTTTTTCCTTCGCCACTTATGGTAGAAGTAATCATAACTACTTTTTGCTCCTTATCGCGTAAAATATATTGCAAGTTGGTTCGTAAACTACGGAACGATTCAGCAAGGCTCGACTTTGGATCGGTATAAACAGCAATGTCACTTTGTGTTTCGTTGTGTCCAATGGTTCCTATAATTGGAATTTTTGTATTTTGTTCAATGTCTTTCTTTTCTTCAATTTGAGTATTAAAAAACTCAAAAATAATCAAAATCAATCCAGGTATAGCAAATCCAAATAAAAGAGCCAGTAAATAATTTCTTGATCGTTTTGGAGAAATTTGACTAGCATTTTCAGGTCGTGCAATATCCAGAATTTTATTGTCGGCCACATTCGAAGCCTTAGTAATACCTGCTTCTGCTCTTTTTTCAAGTAAAAAAGTATATAAATCGTTGTTCAGTTTAAATACCCGTTCAATGTTTACCAGTTGTCGTTCATTTATAGGGAGCGATTGTATTTCCTGTTCAACAAGATTAATTTGTTCATTTATTTTGTTTACTGCAATTTGAGTAGTTTTAATATCTCCCTGTGTATATTCATTTATAGCTTTTTTAAAGTCATTAATTTGTTCTTCTATCATTACAATATTTGGTGTGTTTTCAAGTGCAGTAAATAAGAACTTTTTCCGTTCAAAAGTTAACAAATTCAGTTGATTTATCATTTCCTGTAATGCAGGGTTTTCAACACCCATTACACTTGGAGAAATTATTGCCTCAAAATTATTTTTGTTTTTTAAATATTCTTCTACATAACTGAAATATCGTAATTGTAAGTCAAAACTGTTTTTATTGCTTTGTAATAAACTGAGTTTGTCGAATATCAATTTTCCTTTCTGGCTTAGATCAAATACCTGATTTTGAACCCTGAAATTTTGAAGGTTTAATTCTGCAGTATTTAACGAATCTACAATACTATTCATTTGTTCATCGATAAACTTTAGGGTGTTAGATGTACGTAGATTTTTTTCATCCAGATCGCTTTGTATATACACATTCGATAAAGTGTTCAAGTAATCTGCAATTTGTTCCGGTACAAAACCTGTAATGCTTAACATCAAAATAGTTCCTTTTTTGTCGTTTACTTCTATGTTTAAGCGATTGCGATAAGTTTTTGTAAGAGAGTTGATTTCGTTTAAATAGAAATAGAACTTATTCGATTGGTTTTTATCGAATACAAAGCTTTCAGGATTTCTCAACTCAATTTTAAATTTAAACATTTCGGAGTCGAAGGGTTCCCCAAATTTCATTTTCTTTTTTATGTCATACCTGTCATTAATTTCAAGTAGGTATTCAGTATCTGAAAGTATTTTTACATT
>Ga0154355_1132_pt1 | contig 16800 bp, 18 predicted proteins | sample RifGroA2_FD_115883 | JGI IMG/M metagenome (GOLD analysis project Ga0154355, IMG submission 115883) | Bacteroidetes bacterium GWA2_31_9b
ATCCATGGAGCAGGAGCAAAGCGTGGTTGATTTCCGGTTAATGCTGTATTTATTGGAATAACTGCACATTGAAGATCCTGAATAATATTTGGATTAACCCGAACTCCATATTTAAATAACTGATCACCCAGATTTGGATCATTATAAAAAGCAAAAGTAGTACTACCGGTCGAAAGACTGTCCATATTCACTTTTACAGCATCTATTAGCCATAATATTCGGCCACCTCGCATCAAAAACTGATCAATTATGAATTTACTTTTTTCGGTATATTTTTCGGTTGGACCTGCAATTATTATAGCATCGTATGGGTCTAGTATTGTTATATAATCTTTTATTGTAACCCGGTCGATTTCATAATATTCCGACAAGGCTTTTGTAATATCTCCTGTTTCAAATTCGTCGAGTTCACCCTGTCCTTCGATAAAAGCAATTTTTTTGTGTTGTTTTATTGTAATTTTTCGAATAGCATCAATAAATTCATATTCAAGCGATTCTATTGAATTATTCAGGTTTTCTTCTGCAGATAAACCAGAATTATTTTTCAACAAATTTATAGGTGTTTCTTTACCCTGATATGCAATAATTGCACCCGGGAAAAGTATTTTTTCAGCCATTCCACCTTCAGTATCGCGATCTTTAACATTTGTAGGATTTAAGCCTCTATCGTATAAATCCTGAAACATGGCAGCACGTATTTTCTGATCTGCAGATTCTGATGGGTTAATAAACGAAAACTGAATGTTATCTTTAGCAATAACTCTAAATTCATCCATTAATTCTCGCATTGATTTCTGCATTCGCTGAAAACCAATTGGCATTTCACCATCAAGATATATTTGAATGTATATAACATCATCTAATGAGTCAAGAATCTCTTTTGATGATTTTGTTATGGTATATCGCTTATCGGCAGTAAGATCTAAACGAAAATAAGCATTTGATGAAATGTAGTTTATCAGCAAAACAATAAGTAATGCCAATAGTAACTGAAAGATATGTTGTTTTTTAAGATTCTGTTTCATGATTTACCATCTTCTGCTTTGCAGAATTGTTTTTGTTATTAAAAGAAAAAATGCAATAACACTAATAAAATAAATTATATCACGACTATCGATTACACCTCTGCTCATCGATTTATAATGCTCGATAATTCCAATATTTAATATGAATCCGTCAATTGATTTAAAAACAGATAATTCACTTGCGAAATCAAATCCGATATAAATTAAAAAGCAAAGCAACATTCCAAAAATGAAAGCAATAATTTGATTGTCAGTTATTGATGAAGATAGTATCCCTATTGCAATATATATTGCTGCCAGAAAAAATAGTCCGATATATGAACCCCAGGTTCCTCCGATATCAATATTCCCAACAGGATTTCCCAAGTGGTAAACCGAATAAAAATAAATTAATGTTGGAATAAGTGAGAATAAAACAAGAACTAGAGCAGCAAGGTATTTGGCAAGAATAATCTGAAAATCAGATAAAGGACGAGTCAGAAGTAACTCAATGGTTCCTGATTTTTTTTCGTCGGAGAACATTCGCATGGTAACCGCAGGTACAAGGAATAGGAAAACCCATGGTGCAATTGTAAATAATGTGTCTAATGTTGCATATCCTCCGTCAAAAATATTATATGAGCCAGGAAAAACCCACATAAACAAACTATTTATAATCAAAAATATAATAATAACAATATATCCGGTAATTGTGCTGAAAAAATTTCGAATTTCTTTTTTTAAAAGCGTATACATTCGTTGGTTGTTTTATTGATTCACAAATTTAAATTTTAATATCAAGATTCAAAATTCAAATGGATGAATAGCTGTTTAAATCCATTCATTTTTTAATTATTTTGAGATATTAGTTATTCTATATGGATATTTTAAATCATTCATTATTTTTGTTGATTATTTTTTCAATAATTCAATGGTTAGTAAACGACAAATCATTTTCATAATTGCTTTGATATTCCCCTTTTTTGTTAAGGGACAACAAATTATGAATCTGGCCCAAAATACATATTTAGAAACAGGGTATGGCTTTGGTGCTGTTATGCCACATCATAGTTCAATAAATTATTTACTCGAAGATTATATTCAATCTTTTGATATAAAACTTGTAAAATCAACTAACGGAAATAAGTACTGGAATCAATTGTTCCGATATCCTGATTACGGAATCGGTTATTATCGTTCAAATCTCGGAAATAATGATGTTTATGGTTATGCAAATGCACTTTATGGATTTACCAAAATCCCTTTTTTTCATACTGCAAATGGATCACATTTAAATTATCAAATTGCTGTTGGTGCTGCATATATTACAAATTGTTTCGATATTCATACAAACTATAGTAATCTTACTATTGGAACTCATATTAATATTTATATTGATTTTAGTTTAAGTTCATATATTGCTTTATCAAAGAAAATAGGATTAACAAATAGCATTCGGTTTACACATTTTTCGAATGGAAACATCGAAAGTCCAAATTACGGACTCAATATTTTTTCAGCTTCAATAGGATTAGCATATCAGTTTAATTCTGATTATTCGGTTAAAGAAAAGTGTATTCTTCCTGAGATTGATTCAAAAAATGAATTTCTAATTACCTATGCAGGTGGTGCAAAATCAATCAATCATTATTCCGAAGGAACCTATTTTGCATCATCGCTCATATTTGATTATAATCGAAAATATAGTTTAAAAGGCAAATGGGGAATTGGTGCCGATATATTTTTTGATGCTACAAATCGTCAATTTTCTCAAAATAATGATAAAAATGATATTGTTAATTCAGACTTGTATCAGGCAGGTGTTCATGTTTTACATGATGCCATAATGGGAGATTTGACATTTACAATTCAGCTAGGAGTATATGTATTCGCTCCGGTTCATACTGAAGCTTCTTTTTATACCAGAACAGGTTTGCGTTATAAATTAAATAAAAACTGGAATGTTAGTATGACATTAAAATCGCATTATGCTATAGCCAGTTATATTGAATGGGGAATTGGATATTCTATTTGGAATTGAGAAAAAGTAAAAAAGTAAAATGGTAAATTGGTAAAATGGTAGAAAAGAAAAAACAAAGTATAGTAGAATGAGAAATTTGGTTTACATAGTATTTTTAATGTTTATTTTAAATGGATGTGAAAGCACTTTGTTTAATTCAGGTGATATTTCACGTTTAGATGCAACGGTTGATGAGTTTACTGAAATATTCATCAACGATAATTTTAATGTGCTTTTAAGTCAGGATACTATTTGTAAATTAAGTATTGAAGGTGGCAGCAACTTATTGCCTTATGTTGAATATGAAGTAATTGATGGCAAACTATATATTAAAAATAATAACTCAGCCCAATGGTTAAATAGTTACGATAAAATTACATTGCACATTTCTGTAAAGAAGCTATTGTATATGGATATTGAGGAATCATCGAGTATTAAATCTATTGATACATTAATTACTCCTCAGTTAAAAGTTTTCTCAATAACCGATTATTCTGAAATATTCTTATTAATAAAATGCGATAATTTTTATTTTGTAAACGATGGAAGATCTGGCGCTTATTTCGAAGTAAAAGGTTCGGCACGAAATTTTGCTGCCTGGGCTCGAGCATCAGCAATTATTCATGCCGATGAGTTTGTATCCGAAAATGTTAACCTCGAAACCGAAAGTATTGGCGATTGTTATGTTTATGCAACAAAGAAACTTACAGTTGAAATTAATAATTCAGGAAAAATCTACTATAAAGGAAATCCGGAAACAATAGAGTATTTAAACGAAGGAGCCCGATCGAAGCTTATTAAGATTGAATGATAAAAAAAGGTAGCAGCGTAGGCAGTTTGCAGATATCAGTAAATTGTTAAATTGTTTGTAACGCTTTGATTTTTTGTCAATCATGCTAACAGAATCTCAGCAGGTATTTTTAATCCTTTATACAATGACTTTACCATTTTAAGAGTCAATTTTCTTTTTCGGTTCAAAATTTCGCTTACTCTACTTTGGCTTCCAAGATATTTAACCATATCATCTTTTGTCATACCCATTTGTTCCATACGAAATTTAATCGCATCTATTGGATCAGGTGGTGCAATTGGATAATGTTTCATTTCATAGGATTCAACTAAGGTTACTAGCAAATCCAATTCATCACCTTTTAGAGTATCTTTTTTTGCACCCCATAATTCTTCAATCCTTTTTATTGCTGAATTATAGTCTTGCTCTGTTTTTATTGGTCTAATTTCCATAATCAAATCGTTTTAGCATCAATTTTATCATATTGTTTATGAGTTCCAATAAATCTTATAAAAATCACTTGAAAATCATAGTCAATCGCAATTACTAATCTGTAATCATTACCTTTTATATTAAAAACCACTCTTCCTTCTCCAAGAATACTTGCATTTTTATATTGCTGTTTTAGTTCATTTGAATTTTTCCACTCAGCTATTTTAGCATCATGATACCAAGCTCTTAAAGATGTTTCGGAATCTGAATACTCAGGTTTCTCAAAAAAATTCCTTATTGACCTAAATGCAATAATTCTCATTTTGCAAATCTACAAAAAGCAATCCATATTTCCCAATTTGGGATATCTTATTTTATCAGGTTGTTTTGTGGTACTGAGCCAATGCACTAATACATTATCACATTAGCAAATTAAACAAGATAGCTATAAACTCTTTTCGCAACTCTCTCTGATGCTCCTGTTCCACCTAAAATTACTTGTAATTCGGAATAATTTTTTAACATTTCTGTCCGATAATTGGTGTTTGGTAATATTTTATTTAATTCTTCTGTAACTTTTTTTGGAGTCATATCGAACTGAATCAGTTCTTTAACAACTTCTTTGTTCATAATAAGGTTTACCAATGAAATGTATTTTACTTTTACAAATCGCTTGGCAATAAAATACGACAAGTTTCCTGCTCTGTAACAAACCACCTGAGGAACATTGAATAGTGCGGTTTCGAGTGTGGCTGTTCCTGATGTAACCAATGCTGCTGTTGAGAACTTTAATGTGTCGTACGTTTGTCCGAATACAACTTTTACTTGATGTCCATAAATATATTTTCTGTAAAAATCAGGTTCAATCGATGGTGCAGCTGCAAGCACAAACTGATAATTGGAATACTGTGGAATAACTTGTAACATAATTCCCAAATTACGCTCAATCTCTTGCTTTCGACTTCCTGCTAAAATACCAATAATAGGTTTGTTTTCAAGCGAATTTCTTTGAATAAAATCATCAATACTGCTTTTTTCTATTAATTTTTCATTTACCGCATCGAGCAATGGATTTCCTGCAAACTCAACAGGGTAGTCAAACTTTTTAAAGTAATCAACCTCAAATGGAAAAATAACGAACATTTTATCTACAAATGCTTTAATCTTTTTTATTCGTGATTCTTTCCAAGCCCAAATTTTTGGTGATATATAATAAAATACTTTATATCCAGATGATTTTACAAATTCAGCCATTCGAAGATTAAACCCAGGATAATCAATAAGAATTACAACATCTGGATTGTATTCGAGAATATCTTTTTTACACAGTTTAAAAAATCCTTTGATTTTATGAATATTGGCAAGAACTTCAACAAATCCCATGATTGCAGTTTCCCGGTAATGTTTAATCAGTGTTCCTCCTTGCTCTAGCATTAAATCTCCACCCCAGAACCTGAACTCAGGATTAGGATCAACCATTTTCAATCCTTTCATAAGATTTGATCCATGCAAATCGCCCGATGCTTCGCCTGCAATAAGGTAATATTTCATTTAGAGTGCGAACTTGGTAATAAAAACAAAAACTGCAAAAAGAATGGTTGCCATTAGTACACCACGTGCTGAATACAAGTAGTTTAACCGAATAAAAATGAAAAATAACAATAGGTTTGGAATCACACACAGACTAACCAGTTTGGTAAAAACATTTTTACCTACTAAATATGAAATCAATTCGTTTAGGTCGAATGCATTAAAGTTTATAAAGTAAACAACAAGCATGGTAAGCAATGGCGCAACTATTCCCAGTAATAATCCCAGGTATAAAGAGTTAAATTTAGATTTCATAATTCCATTTTTTAAAATGATCGAATTTATCGTATGCAGTAAAATCAATTTCTACAGGTACAATTGAAATATAATTGTTGGCTAGTGCCCATTCATCGGTATCTGTTGATCCGTTTTCGGTACTTTCGAAATAGCCTGTAAGCCAGAAATATTCACCGTTACGAGGATCTATACGTTTATCAAATTCTTCTTTCCACATTCCCCTGGCCTGACGGCAAAGTTTAACTCCTTTTATTTCGTTTTGTGCAACTAACGGGAAGTTAACATTCAGGCATGTTGCAGTTGGTAAACCGTTTTTTAAAACATTTTCAATAATTTTTTTACCATGCTCAATTATCTGAGAGAAATCAGCATCTATAGAATAATCGAGTAACGATAATCCAACAGACGGAATGCCATAAATACAACCTTCAATAACAGCCGCCATTGTTCCTGAATAAATTACACTAACAGAAGCATTGGAACCATGATTAATACCTGAAACAATTAAATCAGGTTTTTTATATAAAATTTCGCTTAAAGCAAGTTTAACAGAATCAACAGGTGTGCCGCTACATCCGTAAACGGTAACATTCTCTTGCACTTTAATTTTTTTGTATCTGATCGGAACTTTAACTGTTATTGCATGCGACATTCCTGAATTTCCATGTAATGGAGCAACTACAACTACATCACCAAAAGGTTTTACAATTTCAACTAGTGCTGCAATTCCTTTTGCATTTACACCATCATCGTTGGTTACTAAAATTAGCGGTTTCTTCATTTTTTACTATCCTTTTTTGTCAATGCAAAGATATTCAATTCCATATTATTTAGTGTATCGATTAGGTATTTTTAGTTTTAGAGTGTCTAACCTGCCTGCCGGCAGGCAGGAGTGCTTAAAATTTATAAAATATCTGAAATATTTATCAGTATACTAAATGATTAAGAAAGTTAGAATAAATATTGTTTTTATAATTAAATCAAGTTCACATTAAGTACTATCAAGTTACAATTTTTTATATTTTTGTTCTTTATTTTAACGCATAACGCAAATAGTAATTATATGACAATATCGTACAATTGGTTAAAGCAATATATAAATACTGAATTATCAGCAGAAGAAATTGCAAAAATACTTATAAATACGGGTCTTGAAGTTGAGAGTGTTGAAAAATTTGAGGCAGTAAAAGGTGGTCTGGAAGGATTGGTTATTGGAAAAGTTTTAACATGTCAGAAACACCCGAACGCCGATAAATTATCATGTACAACTGTTGATGTTGGTAATGGAATAATTCTCCCGATTGTATGTGGAGCATCAAATGTTGCCGAAGGACAAAAAGTAGTTGTTGCTACCGAAGGTACAAAGCTTTATTTTGGCGATAAAGATATTACGATTGCTAAAACAAAAATGCGTGGTGAACTATCGGAAGGAATGATTTGTGCCGAAGATGAAATCGGGTTGGGTACTTCGCATGCAGGAATAATGGTTTTGGATGTAAATGCAAATATTGGTACACCTGCAAAAGATTATTTTAATGTTGAATCTGATACCATTTTTGAAATTGGAATTACTCCAAACCGGATTGATGGAGCATCGCATATTGGTACCGCCCGCGATGTAGTTGCATTTTTAAATCAAACACAAAAAATTGAATTGATAAAACCTTCTGTTGATCAGTTTAAGGTTGATAATCAGAATAATAAAATTGATATTGTAGTTGAAAATTCAGTTGCTTGCCCACGTTATTCGGGAGTAACTGTTTCGAATGTTAAGGTTGCTGAATCTCCTGCATGGTTGCAAAATAAGCTTAAAGCTATTGGTTTGAAACCAATTAATAATCTGGTAGATATTTCGAACTTCATTCTTCATGAAACTGGTCAGCCACTTCACTTTTTCGATGCTGACAAAATTGAAGGCAAGAAAGTGATTGTAAAAACATTAGCCGAAGGTACTGTATTTAAAACTCTCGATGAGCAGGAACGAAAGCTCTCTGCCGATGATTTAATGATATGTAATGCACACAAAGGAATGTGTATTGCAGGAGTATTTGGTGGAATTGAATCGGGTGTTACAGAAAATACAAAAAATGTATTTATCGAAAGTGCTCATTTTAATTCAGTATTTATTAGAAAAACGGCTAAACGCCACGATTTACATACCGATGCATCGTTCCGATTCGAACGTGGTAGCGATCCGAATGCTACTATTTATGCACTTAAACGTGCTGCACTTTTAATTAAAGAAATTGCCGGTGGCGAAATATCTTCTGATATTGTTGATGTTTACCCGAAAAAGGTTAAGGAATGTAAAGTTGAATTGAAGAGAAAGAACCTTGACCGACTTATTGGAAAAAAAATAAACTTAAGAAGTATAAGAAAAATACTTTCATCTTTAGATATTCAAATTTTATCGGAAAATGCAGATAGTTTGTTTCTTGAAATACCAACATATCGTGTTGATGTAACACGTGAGGTTGATGTTATTGAAGAAGTGCTTCGTATTTATGGGTACAACAATGTTGAAATATCGGAACATGTGAATTCAAGCTTGTCGTATTCTAATCATCCAGATAAAGAAAAAATTCAAAACACAATTTCCGATTTACTCACGTTCAACGGGTTTAACGAAATAATGTGCAACTCCTTAACAAAGGCTGATTATTACAGCAACATGGTGTCAATACCTGAAACGAAACTTGTGCGAATTGTAAATCCTTTGAGTAGCGATTTGAGTGTAATGCGACAAACATTGTTATTTGGTGGTCTAGAATCGATAGAATACAATCAGAACAGAAAAAACAGAGATCTTAAGCTCTACGAATTCGGTAAATCGTACTATTTAACCGATTCAAAAAGTGAAAATCCATTAAAAAAATATGCAGAAGATTTTCATTTAGCACTATTTATTACAGGTAATAAGAATGATGAAAACTGGATTGTAAAAGAACAACCAACAAGCTTTTATCAATTAAAATCATATATCGAAAGTATTCTAGAAAAACTTGGGTTCGATGTAAATGCTGTTGAAACTACAGAAATTGAAAACGATATTTTTATCGAAGGATTAAGTTATTTATACAATAAAAATAAGATTGTTGAATTCGGGATTTTAAATAAAAAAATACAAAAACGGTTTGATATTGATACACCTATTTATTTTGCTCAGTTTGCATGGGATAATGTGTTAAAAATTGTTGCAAAGCAAACCCTACGATATAAAGAAATTCCAAAATATCCTGAAGTACGTCGCGATCTTGCGTTATTATTGGATAAGGATGTTCGTTTTGAAAAGATTAGAGATATTGCATATAAATCAGAAAGAAAACTACTTAAAAAGGTTTCTTTATTTGATGTTTTCGAAGGGGAAAAACTAGGAAACGATAAAAAGTCGTATGCAGTAAGTTTTATTCTTCAGGATGAAACAAAAACCCTTACCGATAATCAGATTGATAAGATAATGAACAATTTTATTCGTGTATTTGAACAGGAACTTGGAGCCAAAATACGATAGTTTATGGCAAAGATTGAAGTAATTCAGGGTGATATTACAAAATTACAGGTTGATGCAATAGTAAATGCTGCAAACCGAACCCTTTTGGGTGGTGGTGGTGTCGATGGAGCTATACATCGTATTGCCGGTGCTCAATTACTCGAAGAATGCAAATCGTTGAATGGTTGTGAAACAGGTGAAGCCAAGATTACAAAAGGATATAACTTGCCTGCAAAATTTGTTATTCATACTGTAGGCCCTGTTTGGCATGGTGGAACAAATAATGAATCGGAATTACTTACAAATTGTTATAAAAACAGTTTGAAACTGGCTTTAGATAATAAAATTAAAACCATAGCTTTTCCAAATATCAGTACAGGGATTTATCGGTTTCCTAAAATAATGGCTGCAGGAATTGCAATTCGAACAACATCTGATTTTATATTGAAAAATAAAAAAATTGAAACGGTTTATTTTGTTTGTTTTGATGATGAAAATTATTCAATTTATAAAGAAAAATTAAGCTCTCTGTAATATTCAGGTAATGTATAAAAAAACGTCTAAGAAAGTTAAAAACTACTTTTCACTTGTTAAGTTCAGCCATACCATATTTGCAATGCCTTTTGCTTTTATAGGTTACTTTTTGGCTTTACAACAAACAAATTCAGTGTTTGATTGGAAACTATTGCTATTAGTGGTATTGTGTATGATTTTTGCACGAAATGCTGCAATGGCTTTCAATCGGTTTATCGACAGGGAAATTGATATTAAAAACCCCAGAACCGCTATTCGAGAAATACCTGCAGGAATTATTAAAGCAAAATCTGCATTTATTTTTGTTGTAATAAATTCGTTGTTATTTATCGTAACTACCTACTTTATTAATGAACTTACATTTCATTTATCACCTGTTGCGTTGCTAATTATTTTAGGTTATAGTATTACTAAAAAATTTACAGCATTATGTCACTTGGTTTTAGGATTAGGTTTATCACTTGCACCAATAGGAGCATATCTTGCAGTAACTGGAGAGTTTGCCTTGTTACCTGTAATTTATTCTTTTGTGGTATTATTATGGGTTAGTGGATTTGATATTATTTATGCTTTGCAAGATCTTGATTTCGATAAAGAAGAACAACTCAAATCTCTTCCGGTATTTTTTGGTAAAAAAGGAGCTCTCACGGCGTCAAACATTCTTCATTTTTTATCTGCAGGTCTTGTAATTTTCTCAGGTATTTTAGCAGAATTTGGGCTAATGTACTGGATTGGATGTGTATTCTTTATAGGATTGTTATTTTATCAGCATACATTAGTAAAACCAAATGATTTAAGTAAAGTTAATGTTGCTTTCTTTACTACAAATGGTATTGCAAGTGTAATTTTTGCAGTTTTTACTATTACTGAACTGGTTTTTGAAATTTGGGTTTTATAAACAAATTGACAAATTGTCATAATCGCTTAAATGTAAGTGTGTTGGTATAAATTTTGAAAAACGAAATTTTGACATTAAATTTATTTTTTATTGGGATTACAGACTTATTTTAGAATCATAATTACGATGACAAAAAAAGAAGTGTTTTTTAGACCTGCACCTGAAGTAATGGGTGGATATTATATTCCGGTAAGAAACGACTGGAATAATAAAGTTACCCGTCGATTTATCTCTGAAAAAGATAAAGAAGCATACTTTGAACAGTTTGGCGAAGAAATAATTACCGAAAATGATTTTTTTAATTGGTGGAAAAACAATCATCATTTTAAATAATTTAAAAAGGAGGTAGATATGATAAGTCTAGTTTCAAAAATCGGAATCATTCTTTCAACCCTTGTATTTACCGTATTAATAATTTTTGCATTCACTCATAAAGGAAACCTGACCATGAAAAGTGAAATTGCTTTATTTTCAGGAACGGATACAACCATTTCAAATCCCAAAGTTGATGTTAAAGTAAATAAACAGTACGACGAAAATGGAAACATTATTCGTTACGATTCTTCCTACACATATATTTACACATATCCTGATGGTAGATCAGAGTATTTAAATATGGATAGCGTTTACGATCAATTTAAACCCTATTTTTTCGATAGAGGCTTTGATATGATGCAAAGGCCGTTTAACGATTTCTTTGAGCTCGATTCAAATATGAATCATCAATTTTTCGATGAAGATTATTTCATGAAACAATTTGAACAAGAGATGTTTCGTTTTGATGACCTGATGCACGAAATGGATTCATTACGAAATTTATTCCTAAAAGAAATGTACCCAAATATTGAAATAGAAAAGAAACCGGTAAATATTAAATCGAATGACCCAATTGAGATTTAGTATATTATGATTAATAATCGGAAGAACAGAGATGTATAACGAATTGTTAATATCTCTGTTTTTTTGCACAATACCAATGATGGACGTAATAATTTTAGATAATTTAAAAAATGAAATTATATTTGTATAGATTTTAATCATTTGATTTCCTTGTTTTAACCTTTTTTATTGGATAACCATCATAAAGAATGTATTAATATCAAGTGGAATTAAATTTTATAGTACTTTTACACTTTTAATTAATTTTATTATCTTAGTAGAAGCTAAGGTTATTTAAATAGTAAAAATGAAAAATATTCTGTTATTCTTGATTTTAATTTTGTTTATTTTTATAAACCCATCCTATGCTTTTGATTCTGAAACAAGTTCTACAAATTCTGTTTTGATAAATTATTCAAATCAACCTCAGATTACTTTAGATCAAAATTATCAACAATTTAAGATTCAATTAATTAATCTGGATAACAATAACTACACTATTCCTGCAAGTTTGCTTAAAAAGAAGAAAAAAAGCGACAACTTAATGCTATATGTTGCCGGAGGATTAATGGTTGCAACAGGAATCTTAATTTTAACAAATAATCCTGATAATTTTGTTTCTAATTCTGCTTCAGATGCAAACCTTGGAATTGCAATAGGAGGTACAGTTGCTACAGGAATGATTGTTGCAAAATTTTTTATTGACAGGAAGCGTTAATTAAATATTTTTTTACTAGCTATAACTATTTGAATTTCATGCAATTCATTATATATACTTTTTTTCTTATATCAATTAATATAATTGCTATAATTCCATTTTGGTTTTTATATGGCTTTTCCGATTTTCTTGCTTTTTTATTATATTATGTATTTAAATATAGAAAAGAAACAATACTCACGAATCTCAGGAACTCATTTCCCGAAAAATCTGAAAAAGAAATTCGATCTATTGCAAAAAAAGCTTATCGCAACCTTTCCGACATTATTATTGAAAGTATTAAAGCATTCACTATTTCGAATAAACGAATTTGTAATCGGTTTAAAATAATAAATCCAGAATTGCTAGATGAATATTATTCGAAAAATCAGAGTATTATTGGAGTTACAGGTCATTATGGAAATTGGGAGTGGGGAGCACTTGCAGGGGGATTGCAGATAAAGCACAAGGGTATAGCTATTTATAAACCATTATCGAATAAATATATCGATAAATTTTTAAGACGAACTAGAGCTGCAAATGGTGCAACATTAGAATCGATAAAATCGACAAGTAATACTTTTGAAAAACATGCACATGAGACTTGCATATTTATGTTGGTTGCTGATCAAAGTCCTACCAATATGAAAGAAGCAGTTTGGACAACATTCCTGAATCAGGAAACAGCATGCTTACACGGACCGGAAAAATACGCTAAACGATTTAATTACCCCATTGTTTTTGTAAATATACAACGTATTAAGCGGGGCTATTATGAACTTCGATTTTCGAAACTAGTTGATGAGCCCTTAAAAACTTCTGATGGTGAAATTACAAAGATCTACATGTCGAAACTGGAAGAAATTATTAAAGCAAAACCTGAAAACTGGCTTTGGTCGCATCGACGATGGAAGAGGAAACGAAAGCAAGTAAAAGCTTAAGCTCTGATAAAAGCTTTCTTTATAAAATATATGAATAATTTCCTTTCGTAAGTTTCTAAATAAAAATTGATTTTAAATTTAATAAACAAGTATATTTGTAGCTCAAAATTTTTAAATGATGAGTTAAATGAAAACTCCTTTTAACATCTTATTTTGTACCAAATATATTTTCTTAAATATTAAGAAAAGAGATTCTTTTTATATCCTGTAGATCATTCGTTTACATTTTGCTTTTTTATAAAGCAAATCAAATCAAACCCAAAAATTATTAATTTAATACATATAAAGCTATGGAATTACCATTTGCAGAATCGTATAAAATGAAGATGGTTGAAACCATCAAAAAAAGTACTCGCAACGAACGCGAAAAATGGATTAAAAATGCAAAGTATAACTTATTTAACTTAAAAAGTGATCAGGTTTTTATTGACTTGTTAACAGACTCAGGAACCGGAGCAATGAGCGATAAACAGTGGGCTGCTATCATGTTAGGTGATGAGAGTTATGCAGGTGCATCATCATATTATAATTTAAAAAATCAGATTAAAGAACTATTAGGTTTCGAATATTTCTTGCCAACACATCAGGGAAGAGCAGCAGAAAACGTTTTATTTTCCGCATTAGTTAAAGAAGGTGATATTGTACCTGGAAATTCACATTTTGATACAACCAAAGGTCACATTGAATTTCGTAAGGCAAAAGCTATTGATTGTACAATTGATGAAGCTTTTAATACCGAATTAGAACACCCGTTTAAAGGGAATGTTGATATCAACAAACTTGAAAACACAATTAAGAAATATACCGTAGAAAGAATTCCATTTATTATTGTTACAATTACTTGTAATTCTTCAGGTGGGCAACCTGTTTCAATAGAAAACTTAAAAGAAGTACGTAAAATTGCTGATAAATATAATATTCCTGTATTCTATGATTCTGCAAGATTTGCAGAAAATGCATATTTTATTAAAATCCGTGAAAAAGGATATGAAAATAAATCGATAAAAGAAATCGTTCATAAAATGTTTTCTTATGCTGATGGAATGACCATGAGTAGTAAGAAAGATGCTATTGTGAATATTGGTGGATTTATTGGTTTACGAAGCGAAGAGATATTTAAAAAAGCGACAGTTTTCAATATTATGTTTGAGGGTTACATAACTTATGGTGGAATGGCAGGTCGCGATATGAATGCTCTTGCACAAGGTTTAGATGAAGCTACTGAGTTTGATTATCTTGAAACACGTATAAAACAAATTGAATATTTAGGTAAAAGGTTAACTGATTTTGGTATTCCTGTTCAATTGCCATATGGCGGACATGCAATTTTTGTTGATGCCAAAAAGTTCCTTCCAAATTTACCTAAAGAACAATTTATTGCACAAACATTGGGTGTTGAACTATACTTAGAAGCAGGAATTCGTGGTGTTGAAATAGGTACAATATTAGCCGATCGCGATCCGGAAACACGTGAAGAGAGATATCCGGCACTTGAGTTTTTGCGTCTTGCAATTCCTCGTAGAGTATACACCAATAACCACATGGATGTTATTGCAGTGGCTTTAAAGAATGTTTTCGACCGACGAGATAAAATTACGAAAGGTTATCGAATTGTTAGTGAAGCACCAATTATGCGTCATTTTACTGTTGAATTGGAAAAAATCTAGTTCTTAATTGATAATATATTTATTGGTGATTAGTGATTGGTACATACTCCAGTCATTAATCACCTTTTTTAATCCCAAATTTGTCATTAGAAATGACAAATTAACTCAAAGAGCCGACGAAAACATTGACATTTAATGTTTTGTCGGGATTAACCCAAACATTGATTTTGACGGATTTTTTAACTCGAATTTAAAATTTTTGTTTATATAAATAAGTCAAAATCAATCGTCTGCCTGAAAGGCAAAAAAGTCTAATGACTTTTTTGGGTTAATACAAGAGTTTTTTCTGATTTTTCAAGGAAATCACTTGGACAGGTATTTCTTCCGGTAATGCCACCAATGGTACAAAAACGATTGCCTTCACAATCAAAAATTTCTGTCATGTTATCGGGGCAACCAGGACAAGGGTTTATGGACAAATAATCCTGTCCGTTATAAACTATTTTAGTGACTTCAATTTTATCAGCGTTTTCTACCCGGGTTTTTAACCATTCAATATTTTTCACCGGGTCTTTTATTCCACAGAAAGTAGTTGATTTACTGTTATCACATTTAGATCCTAATAGCATCATAAAAATTGAAATAAGTAAAATAGTTAAACTAAATCGCATATCAAATGGTACTGATTCATTATCAAAAATAACTATAAAAGTTGATTAGTAAATCTTTTATTTATATAAGCGATAATTTTGAATATCTTATAATTTTAATAAGCTTTGCACTGATTTTTTATTCCAGATGAAAGATTTAACCAAAGGAAAAGAGAGTTCGTTAATCTTGCAATTTGCAATGCCAATGTTGATTGGCAATGTGTTTCAACAATTGTACAATGTTGTTGATAGCGTTGTTGTAGGAAAATTTATTGGCAAAGAAGCCCTTGCAGCTGTGGGTGCATCGTTTCCAATAATCTTTGCTTTTCTTTCGTTAATAATTGGAATTGCTACAGGAAGTACTATTGTTATTGCTCAATATTTTGGAGCTAAAGATATTGAAAAAGTAAAGAGAACAATAAACACTTTATTCATTTTTCTGATTATCGCTTCAATCACTGTAAGTATAATTTCTATATATTTTAGTGAAGATATATTTAGATTACTTAAACTCCCCGAAGAAATAATACCTCAGGCAAAAGTTTATTTTAATATTATAATGGGTGGAATTATTGTTTCATTTGGATTTAATGGAATAAGTGCCATTTTAAGAGGATTAGGCGATTCAAAAACACCTTTATACTTTTTAATCATATCAACACTTGTAAATATTGTTCTGGATCTTTTATTTGTTATGGTTTTTAAGTGGGGTATTGCAGGAGTCGCAATTGCAACTGTAATTTCTCAGGCTGGTGCATTTGTAAGTGCAATAATCTATTTAAATCGTACACATAAAATCATAAGTTTCAGTTTTAAAAATTTATTTTTTGATCGTGATATTTTTATAAAAAGTATTCGGATTGGTTTACCCACAGGCATTCAACAAACTTTTGTGGCAGTAGGAATGATGGCATTAATAAGCATTGTTAACCGTTTTGGGACGAATGTAATTGCTGCTTATTCGGTTGCAACCAGAATAGATTCTCTGGCCTCAATGCCGGCAATGAACTTTTCTGCTGCATTATCATCGT
>Ga0154355_1141_pt2 | contig 16786 bp, 17 predicted proteins | sample RifGroA2_FD_115883 | JGI IMG/M metagenome (GOLD analysis project Ga0154355, IMG submission 115883) | Bacteroidetes bacterium GWA2_31_9b
TACCTTATACCCCAATCATTAAATAATATGAATTACAATCAGTTAGTTCAACAGATTACTAAAAAAAGGAGTTTCTTATGTGTTGGTTTAGATACCGATATAACAAAAATTCCCGATTTTCTTCTGCTTACTGATGATCCTATTTTCGAATTTAATAAACGAATAATAGATGCAACTGCTCCTTATACTATTGCATTAAAATTAAATACTGCTTTTTACGAAGCAAACGGAGTTAAAGGGTGGGTTAGTTTCGAAAAAACCATAAATTACATTCGCTTAATTCATTCTTCATTATTTATTATTGCGGATGCTAAGCGTGGCGATATTGGAAATACATCGAAAATGTATGCACGGGCTTTTTATGAAAAAATGAGCTGCGATGCAATAACAGTTGCACCATACATGGGTAAAGATTCAGTAACTCCTTTTCTTGAATTTGTCGATAAATGGGTTATTCTGCTTGCTTTAACATCAAACGATAGTGCTACCGATTTTCAAACTCTCGAAATAAAAAATTCCGAATCTACACTTTTTGAAACAGTGCTTGAGAAATCCCAAAAATGGGGTTCAATAAATAATCTGATGTATGTTGTTGGTGCAACTCAAGCAAGTCAATTAAAGAAAATAAGGGAAATTATTCCTGATCATTTTCTTTTAGTTCCGGGCGTTGGTGCTCAGGGAGGTGATTTGGTAGAAGTAGCTCAATATGGAATGAATAATACATGTGGGTTGCTTGTTAACTCTTCGCGGGCAATAATTTATGCCGATAAATCGAAAGACTTCGATAAAGTAGCTGCCTCAAAAGCTAAAGAAATGCAGCATCAAATGGCTTCTCTTTTAAAATTAAAAGGATTGTAACAAATTGTATTGTAAATAATTCTGAATTAATTATTTTTATAACGTTTTTTAAGTTTATAAAATAGTAATGAAGGAAGAATTTCTACACTATATCTGGAAATACAAATTGTATAAAACAGATAATTTAAAATCTACAAGGGGCGAAAAAATTGAAATAATTAAACCCGGTTCTCACAACTTCGATGCAGGTCCCGATTTTTTTAATGCTAAAATAAAAATTGATAACACAATATGGAGTGGAAATGTTGAAGTACATATTAACTCATCTGACTGGTATAGCCATAATCATCATTTAAATAAAGCATTCGATAACGTAATTTTACAAGTAGTTCTTAATCACGATAAAGATATTTACAGAACGAACGGCCATTTAATTCAAACACTCGAACTGAAGTTTGATAAAAGATTGTTGAACAATTATGAAAATTTACTGAAAAATAAGCTGTGGATTCCTTGTGAAAAGGATATTGTTAAGATCGATAAATTTATTATCGACCAATGGATTGAGAAACTTGCGATTGAACGGCTCGAAGAAAAATCAGAACGTATCAACGACATATTAATACTGTCAAACAATAATTGGGAATCGGCTTTTTATATCCAGCTTGCACGAAATTTTGGATTTAAATTAAACAGCGAACCTTTTGAATTGCTTGCTAAATCATTGCCATTAAATTACCTGGCAAAACATAAAAATAATTTATTGCAGATTGAAGCATTATTATTTGGTCAAGCTGGTTTCCTAAACGATCCCCAAGGCGATGAATATTATAAATCACTGCAAAAAGAATATTTATTTCTTAAAGCAAAATTTAAACTTAAGCCAATAGAAAAGCATTTGTGGAAATTTTTACGTTCGAGGCCCGGAAATTTTCCTACAATTCGAATAGCTCAGTTTGCTATGCTCATTTATAAATCATCATCGTTGTTTTCAAAAATTATTGAAACAGAAGAAGTGGAAGATATTAAAGAATTGTTATTGATTGAAACTTCCGATTACTGGAAAACGCATTATCTTTTCAATAAAGAATCGGTAAATAAACATAAAAGTATTGGCAATAGTTCTGTTGATATTTTAATTATTAATACAATAATTCCATTTTTGTTTGTTTTTGGTAAAAAAAGTAGCGATGAGAAAATCACAACACGAGCATTGATTTTTTTAGAAAAAAACAAAAGTGAAAAAAATACAATGCTTCAAAATTGGAATAAAATAGGTGTTCAATCTACCAATTCATTAACATCACAAGCACTTATTCAGCTAAAAAATTATTACTGTGATAACAAGAAATGCTTGCAATGCATGATTGGCAATCAGTTAATTCGATAAAAATTGATCCTGAATTAACATCTTTAAAATATTCGAATTATAAACAGTTCCTTTTTATGAACTCAAAAGTATTTTTAAAATAAATATTGTGGAATTTTTCATTCATAAACCTATAATAATTGATAACTTCCAAAATTATTTAGGAATTTAGTAATACTTTTTTTGCTTTTTTGTATTGATGATTTAAAAAATTTAAATACTTTTGCAAATCTTTAATATTCAAGAATAGAATAAATTAATAAATAAAAAAGTATGAGCTATTTAACAGTAGAGAAAAAGCAGGAAATTTTTAAAGAATTTGGAAAATCTGAAACAAACACAGGTTCAACAGAAGGACAAATCGCTCTTTATACTCATCGTATTAGTCATCTTACCGGTCATTTAAAGATTAACAGAAAAGATTTCGGTACGCAAAGAGCTCTTCTAAAACTAGTAGGACGAAGAAGAAGATTGCTTGATTATTTAAAAGACCAAGATATTGAAAAGTATCGTGCTTTAATAAAGGTTCTCAATATACGTAAATAATACTATAAAGGGCAATTTTCAGATTGCCTTTTTTCTTATCATATTAAAGCCAAAAATGTTATTAAATTAAAATAAATATGTACAATTTAGTTCAAAAAACAATTGATCTTGGCGATGGAAAAATAATTACCATCGAAACAGGAAAGCTTGCAAAACAAGCAGATGGATCAGTTGTTGTTAAAATGGGGCGAACAATGCTACTTGCCACAGTTGTTTCGGCAAAAGAAGCAAAAGAGAATGTTGATTTTATGCCTCTTTCAGTAGAATACAAAGAAAAATTTGCATCTTTTGGCCGTTTCCCGGGCGGATTCTTAAAACGTGAAGCAAGACCATCAGATTATGAAATTCTAGTTTCAAGATTAATCGATAGAGCATTAAGGCCATTATTCCCAAGCAATTTTCATGCTGAAACATTTGTTAATGTTGATCTAATATCAGCAGACAAAGACGTTATGCCCGATGCTTTAGCTGGTTTAGCTGCATCTGCAGCTTTAAGCGTTTCAAATATTCCATTTAACGGTCCAATATCAGAAGTACGTGTTGCACGTGTAAATGGTAAACTAATGATTAACCCAACATTTACAGAACTCGAACAAGCCGACATTGATATTATGGTTGCTGCTACTATCGAGAATGTTATGATGGTTGAAGGTGAAATGAACGAGGTTTCTGAAACAGAAATGTTAGAAGCAATTAAATTTGCTCACGAAGCAATTAAAATTCAGTGTAATGCTCAGCTTGAACTTGCCAAAGAACTTGGTATAATTAAAAAAGAATTCTGTCACGAAACTCAGGATGAAGCTCTTCGTACTCGTATGCATTCAGATTTATACCAAAAAGCATACGATACAGCAAAGACATTTAAAGCTAAACATGAACGTTCTGACGCTTTTGATAAAATTAAAGCTGATTATATCGAACTTCTAAAGGCTGAAAATCCTGAAAGCGAAGTAAATGAAATGTACGTTTCACGATATTTTCATGATGTAGAAAAAGAAGCTGTTCGTAACCTGATTTTAAACGAAGGAATTCGTTTAGATGGTAGAAAAACCAACGAAATACGACCAATTTGGTGCGAAATAGATTATTTACCTGCAGCACATGGTTCAGCAATATTTACACGTGGTGAAACACAATCGTTAACTACTGTAACATTAGGTACAAAACTTGACGAGAAAATGATTGATCAGGTTTTAGTAAGAGGAACAGAAAAATTTGTATTGCATTATAATTTCCCTCCATTTTCAACAGGCGAAGCACGTCCATACAGAGGTGTAGGCCGTCGTGAAATTGGACACGGAAATCTTGCTCATCGTGCTTTAAAAAGAATGATTCCAACCGGACCAGAAAATCCATATGCTATTCGTGTTGTTTCTGATATCCTTGAATCAAACGGTTCATCTTCAATGGCGACTGTTTGTGCTGGTACTTTGGCATTAATGGACGCAGGTATTAAAATGAAGAAACCTGTTTCTGGTATTGCAATGGGTTTAATTACCGATACTAAAACAGGTAAATTTGCAGTATTGTCAGACATTCTTGGTGATGAAGATCATTTAGGTGATATGGATTTTAAAGTTACCGGAACAGTTGATGGTATTACTGCTTGTCAAATGGATATTAAAATCGAAGGTCTATCATATGAAATTATGACACAGGCTTTAGATCAGGCAAATAAAGGAAGAATGCATATTTTGAATAAGATGCTTGAAACAATTTCTGTTCCAAGAGCTGATTTCAAACCTCATACTCCACGAATCGTTCAGATTACAATTCCTAAAGACATGATTGGTGCTGTTATAGGACCAGGTGGAAAAATTATTCAGGATATTCAGGAGAAAACTGGTTCAACAATTACAATTACTCAAGAAGGTGATATAGGTATTGTTAATATTTTCTCTGAAAGCCTCGAATCAATTGAAAAAGCATTGTTCAGAGTAAATGGTATTGTTGAAATACCCGAAGTTGGTAAAGTATATAAAGGAACTGTAAAATCTATCGTTGCATTTGGTGCATTTGTAGAAATTTTACCTGGTAAAGATGGATTACTTCATATCTCTGAAATTGACTGGAAACGTCTTGAAAAGGTCGAAGATGCTTTAAAAGAAGGAGAAGTTATTGAAGTTAAAGTAATCGAGATTGACCAACGTAGCGGGAAACTTAAACTATCAAGAAAAGCTTTGTTGCCAAAGCCCGAAAAAGCTGAAAAGAATAATGAATAGTATTCAATATATGAATTGAAAGCGTGGTTTTTTAACCATGCTTTTTTTTTGTAAAAAAATCTGAAATTGAATTTGAAAAAGGAAACAATCATTTCTTTTGCAATTTTTAACGTTTTGATTAGAATAATTTTTAATTTTATACAGATTTAATTTTTTTGTAATTTTTAATATCGATTTTCTAAAAAGAAATATTTAAACTACTGCATATGATACGTAAAGCGTTGCCAATTCTGATTGTTGTATTTCTATTTATAGTTTCATGCACTAAAATACAGATACAATATCCGGAAACTAAAAAAGTTGATCAGAAGGATGTTTATTTTGGAGTTGAAGTTGCTGATCCTTACCGATGGCTCGAGAATGACACATCAATAGAAACTGAAAATTGGGTTAAATCACAAAATCAGTTAACATTTGATTATTTATCGAAAATTCCTTATCGTGAAAAAATAAAAGATCGTATTACACAGTTATGGAATTTCGAAACCATGCGAGCTCCATTTAAAAAGGCAGGGAAATACTTCTTTTTCAAAAACAATGGGCTCCAGAATCAGGATGTTTTATATATGCAAAATGCACTTAATGAAAAACCTGTAATACTTCTTGATCCAAATACCCTATCAGAAGACGGAACTGTTGCTCTTGGTGCTATAGAAATATCAAATAACGGCAAATATTTAGCCTACGAAATTTCAAAAGGAGGCTCAGATTGGCACGAAATATTTATTAAAGATATTGAAACAGGTGAAAATCTTCCTGATCAAATTCAATGGGTTAAGTTTTCGAAAATTGCCTGGTATAAAGATGGATTTTTTTACAGCCGATACGATGAACCTGCTTCAGGTGAAGAATTGTCGGGCATAAATAAATTTCATAAAGTGTTTTATCATAAATTGGGTACATTAGCCAAAGACGATAAATTGATTTACAATAATTCAGATTATCCATTAAGAAATTATTCAGCACAGGTTTCAAACGATGAGAAATATTTATTTATTTACGAAACCCAATCAACGAGCGGAAATAATTTATATGTTAAGAATTTAACCAAAAAAGATAATTTCGTAAAATTAACAACAGGATTTAATTATGATTATACAGTTCTTGATCATGTTGATGATAATTTAATAGTTCTAACAAATTACAATGCTCCTAAATACAAACTGGTTAGAATCAATGTAAATATTTTAAATGTTGGTAACTGGATTGATATTATTCCTGAAAATAAAGATGTTTTGAGAAATTGCGAGTTAGCAGGAGGCAAAATTATTGCTTCCTATTTACGTGATGCAAATTCAAAACTTGAAATGTTTGATATAAAAGGAAATTATTTATCAGAAATCGAATTGCCTTCATTTGGAGATGTTAGCCAGATAAATGGTTCAATAAATGATAATACATTGTTTTATTCATTCAGATCATTTACTGTACCATCTATTGTTTATTCGTATGATATCGAAAAATCAACATCTACCGTATTTTTTCAACCTAAACTTGATTTTGATATCACAAGATATGAAACAAAACAAGTATTCTTAACAAGCAAAGACGGAACAAAAGTTCCAATGTTTATTGTTCACAAAAAAGGATTGAAACTCAATGGGAATAATCCTACTCAGCTTTATGCATATGGAGGTTTTAATCAGAGTTTATTACCATCATTTAGTGTTGAAAGATTAATTTTACTCGAAAACGATGGTGTTTTCGCTCTTGCAAATATTCGTGGAGGTGGCGAATATGGTGAAAATTGGCACAAAGCAGGTATTGGTTTAAATAAACAAAATGTTTTCGATGATTTTATAGCTGCATCTGAGTATTTAATAAATGAAAAATATACATCACCTAAAAAACTATCTGTAAGAGGTGGTTCTAATGGAGGTTTACTTATAGGTGCTGTTATAAATCAACGACCCGATTTATTTGCGGTTGCTTTTCCAGAGGTTGGTGTAATGGATATGTTGAGATTTCATAAATTCACAATAGGATGGGCTTGGGTTGATGAATATGGTTCTAGTAAAGATTCAATCCATTTTGAAAACTTATACAATTACTCTCCATTGCACAATATTAGCGAAAACAATGAATATCCTTCGGTTATGGTGATTACAGCAGATCATGATGATAGAGTTGTACCTGCTCATTCGTTTAAATATATCGCCACCTTACAAGAGAAATATTCAGGAACAAATCCTGTGTTAATTCGTATTCAAACAAAAGCAGGACATAGTGCAGGTAAACCTACAAGCATGAGGATTGATGAAGCTGCAGACCGATGGGCATTTACTTTTTACAATATGAAAGTGAAACCAATTTATGCAGATTAAATTCTAAAAGTGTTTAAAAAAAAATAAAAATTTATATATTAAAGCTGTTTTGAAGATTATCTTTGAAACAGCTTTTTTAATTCAAATGCATTAAATTATAAAACGTGGATTTAAGTTATTTAGTTATTGAGGGAAATATTGGAGCAGGAAAAACTACATTTGCTAAACGAATTGCTGAGGAATACAATGCAAAGTTAATACTTGAGCAGTTTGCAGATAATCCATTTCTTCCGAAATTTTATTCCGAACCCGAAAAATTTTCATTTCAACTTGAATTGTCTTTTCTCGCCGAACGTTACCATCAGTTAAACAGTGAGCTTACTTCAAGAGACTTATTCAAATCGTTTACTATTGCAGATTATTATTTTATGAAATCGCTCATTTTTGCTAGAGCAACCCTAAAAGAAGACGAGTATAATCTTTATAGGCAGATATTCGACATTATTTATAAATCAATACCAAAGCCTGATTTATATGTTTATTTACATCAGGATGTGATTAATCTTAAGAAAAATATATGCAAAAGAGGAAGGGATTACGAACAGGGCATTAGTAATGAGTATCTTACAAAGCTTCAAGATGGGTATTTCGATTTTTTTAAACAGCAAAACGATATTCCATTTTTAATTATTAACATAAATAATTTAGATTTTGTTGAAAATCAAGCAGATTACGAAAAAATTAAAACTGTAATTTTTGCCGTAAAATATGAAAAAGGAATACAAAGAGTTATTATTTAACTGATGAAATCTTAATATTTTGTATGTATTTTTTTTATTTTTGCTTAAACATTAGTAAGTTTGTATTCTATTGAGAGAATTAACTAGAATTTTATAACAAATAATCAATTAAACTATGAAAAGAATTAACTATTTAGCGTCTTTCTTATTTGCAGCGATTATATTAAGTAGTTGCGGCGGATTAGATAAAATGAAAGAAGAAGCTTCAAATCTTAAGTACAATGTTACTCCTGCTGTGTTGGAAATGCACGGTGGTGTAGTAAAATATGCTATTACTGGCGATATTCCTGCTGAATGGTTCAACAAAAGTTGTACAGCAGAATTTACTCCAGTTTATAAATTTAATGGTGAAGAAGTTAAATTAGAAGCAAAGACATTCCAGGGCGAAAAAGTAGAAGGTAATAATAAAGTTATTGCTTTTGAAACTGGCGGATCTATAGACTTTGCAGGTCAATTTGATTATAAAGAAACAATGCGTGTTGGTGAATTACACATGGGCGTTATTGCTACTTTAAAAGATAAAAATTTAGATTTAGGTACTATTAAATTAGCTGATGGTATTATTTCAACTCCATTATTAGTTGAAAAAAATCCTATGGCAATTACTTTTGAAGATAATTTTCAAAGAGTTAGTGCTGAAACACAAAATGCTGATATTCACTACCAAATTCAACGTTCTGATGTTCGCAAAACTGAATTAACTGCTCAGGATGTTAAAGAACTTGAAGCATTTGTTAAAGAAAGTGTTGAAACTGCTAACAAAAAATTCAAAGGAATTGAAATTTCAGCTTACGCTTCACCAGATGGACCTGAAGCTTTAAACGAAAAATTATCTGCTGATAGAAAAAAATCTGCAGATCAGTATTTGGCTAAAGTTGTTGGTAAAACTAAAATGAGTAAAGAAGATGCTACAGCTATTTACCAAATGAAATCAACTGCTGAAGATTGGGATGGATTCAAAAAATTAGTTGAGGCTTCAACTATTCAAGATAAAGATCTTATTTTGCGTGTTCTTTCTATGTATTCTGATCCTATTGTTCGTGAAAAAGAAATTAAAAACATTTCTGCTACATACAAAGTATTAGCTGACGAGATTCTTCCACAATTAAGAAGATCAGAAATTGTTGTTAATGTTGAAAAAACTGGTTTAAGCGACGAAGAAATTATGGCTTTTGCAGCAAGCAACCCAGATACATTAGGTTTAGAAGAAATTTTATATGCAGGAAAATTAGCTCAAACAATTGAAGAGAAAGCTAAAATTTATACTGCTGCTACAGTAAAACATCCAACTTGTTTTAGAGCATGGAATAACTTAGGTTATACTAACATCATGTTAAATAACTTAACTGATGCAAAAGCAAATTTCGATAAAGCAAATGAAATAAAAGCTAACGATCCTATTATTACAAATAACTTAGGCGTTGTTGCTTTCTTGAATGGCGATAAAGAAAATGCTCAGAAATTATTCTTAAGTGCTACTGATGCTGGTAATTCAGTTGATTATAACTTAGGTATTATTAAAATAATGGATGGCGAATACGAAGCTGCAATTAATTATTTCCAGAACCATACAACTTTCAATACTGCATTAGCAATGTTATTAGCTGGTAAAAACGATTCAGCTATGAAAACTATTGATGCTGTTGAAAAAGATTATGCAATGAAATATTATTTGAAAGCTGTTATTGCTGCTAGAATTGGTAACGAAGGTGTTGTTTTAGAAAATCTTAAAACTGCTATTGAAAAAGACAACAGTTTAAAAGAATTAGCTAAAACTGATTTAGAATTCAGAACTTTCTTTGCTAATGACGTTTTTAAAGCATTAGTTGAATAACGTTGAAATTATATATTTAAAAAGGTGGTTCAATTGAACCACCTTTTTTATTTTATATCGAGTTTTATTTTTTTATACAATTCCCAGAGTACAATACCTGCGCTTACTGAAATATTAAACGAATGCTTTGTCCCAAATTGAGGGATTTCCACACAGTAATCACTTATATTTATTATTTCTTGCTGCACACCTTTAACTTCATTTCCAAAAACAATTGCATATTTTTCAGCAGGTTGTACATTAAATTTTTCAAGTGAAATTGAATCTCGAACTTGTTCAATGGAAATAATTAAATATCCTTTTTTCTTAAGTTCGTTTATTGCATCAAGTGTATTTTCGTAATATTCCCATTTAATTGATTCAGTAGCACCTAGAGCTGTTTTTTGAATATCGCGGTGCGGAGGAGTTGCTGTAATACCACATAAATTTATTTCTTCTATTACAAATGCATCTGAAGTTCTGAACACACTCCCAATATTATTTAAACTCCTGATATTATCTAAAACTACAACAATAGGTGTTTTCTCTGAATCCTTAAATTCATCAACACTTAGCCTGTTAAGCTCATTGTTCATTAATTTTCTCATTCTGGGATTTCTTATTTTATAATCTAAAAATTGGTTAAATGTATAAAAAATCAATAATTTCGTAAAGATTAAGTTACAAAAGTAAATTTTAAAACTATGAATATTCACGAATATCAGGCAAAAAGCATATTAAAACAATTTGGGGTTGCTGTACCTGAAGGAATAGTTATTGATAATCCAAAAGATGCAGTTAATGCTGCTAAAATAATAAAAGAAAAAACAGGTATGGATACATGGGCTGTAAAAGCTCAAATACATGCAGGAGGAAGAGGAAAAGGAGGCGGTGTGAAAATTGCTAAATCATTAGATGAAGTTGAAAAATTTGCTATAGATATTATCGGAATGAATCTGATTACTCATCAAACTGGTCCAGAAGGGAAAAAAGTAAATAAGGTACTTATTGAACAAAGTATTTATTATCCTGGAGAAAGCAAAATTCAGGAATTTTATATGAGTGTTTTATTAAATAGAGCAACCAGTCGAAATATTATTATGTATTCAACCGAAGGTGGAATGGATATAGAAACTGTTGCCGAAAAAACACCTCATTTAATTTATAAAGAAGAAATTGATCCAAAAGTTGGAATACAAACATTTCAAGCTCGTAAAATAGCTTTTAATCTTGGACTAAATGGCGAGGCTTTTAAAGGAATGGTTAAGTTTGTAATATCACTTTATAATGCTTATGAAAAAAGTGATGCATCGTTGTTTGAAATAAATCCTGTTTTTAAAACTTCAGATAATAAAATATTTGCAGCTGATGCAAAAGTAAATATCGACGATAATGCATTGTTCCGTCACCCTGATTATGAAGCCATGCGAGATATTTCTGAAGAAAATGCTGATGAACTTGAAGCAGGTAAGTACAATCTTAACTTTGTTAAACTTGATGGTAATGTAGGATGTATGGTTAATGGAGCAGGTTTAGCAATGGCCACTATGGATATTATTAAACTTGCTGGTGGCGATCCGGCAAATTTCCTCGATGTGGGAGGTTCTGCTAATGCTCAAACTGTAGAAGCTGGGTTTCGAATTATTTTAAAAGATCCAAATGTAAAAGCTATACTAATTAATATTTTTGGTGGTATTGTTCGTTGCGATAGAGTTGCTCAAGGAGTTGTGGATGCATATAAAGCAATTGGTACTATTCATATTCCTGTAATTGTTAGGTTGCAAGGTACAAATGCTGCAGAAGGCAAAATATTGATTGATAAATCTGGATTAAAGGTTTATTCAGCAACTACTTTGCAGGAAGCTGCTGATTTGGTTAAGAAATTGGTATAGTTTTATTATTTATCTGTTAAATGAGAATAAAAGAAAATATATTTTTTATCTGTGTTGTTCTATACTGTTGCTTATTATCTAATATAGAATTAAAAGCCCAAAGTAGTATTTCTGTTGGATTTGGAATACCTGATTATATTAATGCAGGATACCGTTATCATAAAGAACAAATGGGATTCGGATTATCCATTGGAGCACTTCCAACAAGTAATGAAAATATATTTACCGGAAGAGCTGGTTTTCTATATCATTTTTATGGAAAAAGAGTTTATTCATTGATAAAACCATGGTATATAAATCCTGGAATTGCATATAACAGTGTAAACTTTAATTCTCATTTTGATCAATATTTAATGATTGATATGAGAATTGGACGAGAGTTTTCATTAAATCACTTTTGGGGAATTTATTCAGAAATAGGGTTGTTTTATATTTTTTGGAAAGACGTTCAAGAAAAGGATTTTAGTTTTGCATTTGATTATAATTCTCCGATTATTCCATCTGTAAATATCGGTATTTATTATCGTTTTCCAGAAGGATGCAATTGTCCAAAACCCAGAAAACATTAATAAAACAAAGAAGAGGCTGTCCTCTAAATATCTTTTTAAAGGACAGTTTCTATATTACTTTTACCATTTTACAGGTTTTCTTCTAATTGGCATTGTCATGCAACGTGCACCACCACCACCACGAGGAAGCTCCGAACCTTCAATGGTTATTACATATTTTTTATAATTGTTTGGATCAATCTTGCCTTTAATAATATCGTTTGCTTTAATAACTTCAAAACCATTCTTATTTAATTCTTCAATGGTTGATGTATTTCTTTCGTATCCAATAACTTTTCCAGGGCCAATAGCAAAAAAGTTAGCCCCACTATGCCATTGTTCACGTTCTTGTGTCCATAAATCTTTTTTGCCGCCACAGAAAACTGGTTTTAAATCCATTCCAAGATTTTTTAATGCAGATACCATATTTTCTTCGTTGCTAATTTTAGTAACTTTTCCATTATCAACCTGAATATGGATGGTTTCAAATCGGTTTACTTCCAGAATTAATGGTTCATAAACCATACATTTGTCTGTATCCAGAAAAGTAAAAACCATATCGAGGTGAATAAATGATTCAGGTTTATACGGTAATTCCTGAACAAGAATATGTTGTTTCCCATTCTTTTGATTGATAAGTTTTTCTAAAATAAAATCAATTCCTTGCGATGTTGTTCTGGTTCCTTGTCCAATACATAAAATATCGTCGCGGGCAATTAATACATCGCCACCTTCAATAGTTGTGTTAGGTGTAAAGCTTCCGCTATTTAAAGGATTAATAGTTTTTGTAACAAAAATCTCATGGTAATCAAAAATTGCTTCCATAATTAATGATTCGCGCTCACGAACTGTATTTGCCATTCGTCCGATTAATACTTCGTTGAGCATTGAAATAGCTGAGTCTCGTGTGAAAAAGAAGTTATGTAAAGGTGGTAATGAATATCGCTCTTTACTTAAATATTTTGTAAGTGTATTTTTTTCTTCAATTACACCTTCTATTAATTGCCTTGAAAGTTCTTTGGCTTCAAGAGAAAACAGATGTTTATTTAAAAATTGTTTTTGCTCATATTTGCAAATTTTATGTAGAAGTGTTTCTTTAACTTTCTCATTCTTTAAAATATCTGTTAGTAAATCAGCTACTTGAAATGTTTTGGTTAATTTGCTTAATACTCCATTTAACTGAGAATATTCTTTTCTTGCAACATTTAAATTTAAAATATCGCTATACAATGCTCTTTCTGCATTTTGGGGTGTCATATTTTCAACTTCACTACCCGGTGTATGAAGAATTACTCCTTCAAGTTCACCAATTTCGGAGCTTACATCGATATGAATTTTTGATACCATATTATTATTTTTTATGTTAAAAAGAGAAAGGATTGTAAAATTATGAATTGTTCGTTAATATATTCAATAAAAAATAGTTAATAATTTTTGTAATTGAAAATTGAAATCATAAAAAACTTAAAATATTATAAAATAATTTCAATTAGAAATGGAACTAGAATAGTTAATACAACACCACTAAATACTGATATTATTGCATAATCTGAGCCAATATATTTTGTTATTACCGGCAGTGTTGTATCCATGGCAGTTGCTCCACCTGAGGCAATTGGGGCAAGTTTTCCAAAATATCGTGCAAAAACCGGAGTAAGCAATAAAGTTATTATTTCACGTGTAATATTTGAAAGCAATGCTATTACACCAAGTGTTTCATTTGATATTTCAGATATAAGTACACTTGAAAGGCTATAATAACCAAAACCGGAACCTACTGCCAATGAATCAATGAGAGAAAGGTTGCTTTGTAAAAGTGAGAATAAAGAAACACCTATATATGTTCCTGTAATTACTGATAACGGAACAAATAAGATTTTAAAATTAACTTCTTTTATAAGAGTTAATGCTTTTTTATTGCATCCAATCCCAATGCCTACTAAAAACATGAGCAAATACAAGGCATATAAACTATAATCATTTTGAAACAGATGCTCAGGTAAAAACCTGTAAATGCCGGTTATAACTCCAGCAACAAAAAAGGCCAATATTATTAAACTTCCTTTCATTTATTCTTGAAAAATAGATGATATACCAACCAAGCACATAAAATACTACCACCCACAGCAAATAATGTTAAGGAAATTGCTAGCAATCCAATTTTATCAAAATTTGCAACAATTTTTTCGTTAGCACCTACTGATAATCCTAGTAAAAACAATAATAAATATATCGACCAATTAGTTAAAAACCCTGTAAGCTTTATAAATTTTTCCTTTGAATGAAAAATCCATCCAATGGTTATTCCAAAGCCCATAAGTACGAGAACTATAATCATTATTCTTTTGTTGATTTAAATGATAAAATATGCCAACTTACTGCTATAGCAATAAACAAAAGTAACAATTTTAGGTAAAATTGTTGTACCACAAAGAAAATTGATGCAAGTATAGTAATCCATAATAAAAGTAACGACATTATTTTTGATCTTTTTGATATGGTTTTATGATGAATATAATTTTGAATATGTGTTCCCAGATATCTGTGATTTATTAACCAATTATAAAGTCGTTTTGAGCTTCGCATAAAAAGTGCAGCCGATAATAATAAAAATGGAGTTGTAGGCAATAAAGGTAAAAATATACCTATTATTCCTAGTCCTAACGAAATTAATCCGAGTGAAACAAATAATAACTTAATTGCTTTATTTGTTGAATGATTTATTTTATTTTTCACAACATGGTTACCTGTTATCTTTAAAACCAATTTTAGTATGTGTCCCATCGCAAAATGGTTTGTTCCCAGAATTTCCACATCTGCATAAAGTTAATATATCCGCTTTAGGTAATTTGTTCCCATCGTGATCATATATAATAAAGTCTCCTGAAATAATCGCAGGACCATCATGTATAATTTGAATTTTTGTTGATGGCTCAGATGTTGGTGTAATTTCTGTATTTACATCATAAACTTCAATTGGTTTTTTTAGTTCTTTATTCAGCGAGAAAGTTAATGCTTCGGTAGGGCATTGATTCACAATTTCAATTATTTTGTCTGTTGTTGATCCTTCCATATTTACCCAAGGTCGCTTTGCAGGATCAAAAACACTTTTCAATCGTGTATAACAAATTGTTGAATGAACACATTTACTGGGTTGCCAATGAACAGTAATTTCACCATTTGTATAATCTCTGTCATTTTTATTCATATTAAAATTTTTATGTTAAATATACATAAAATATACATATAGTAATTGTACACATTTTTAAGATAATTGTTTTCAGACATAACTAAAATTATAAAACAATATTCATTAATATTTATAACAATTTGCATATTCGTTCGTAATATTGTTCAAAATATTGTTTTACTCTATATGAAAAGCTGGAATTACATAATCATTTTATTAATGCTATCTATTACAACTAAAATAGATGGTCAAAATGTTATTATGCGGGGCGATTCAATAATAATAACTAATGCAATTGTTCTTGATGGCGATACAATTCCAAATATTCATTTAAAAGAAATTGTAGTTTTTCCTGAACTTATATTCAAAAGCAAACAAGAAGCCAGAAGATATACGAAGCTTATGCGCGATTTAAAAAGAGTATATCCATATGCCAAACTTGCAAAAGATAAGCTTGATGAGTTGGAACGAGAATATGTTGTTCTGAAAACTGAAAAAGAGAAAAAAGAATTTACAAAAACGATTGAAAAGCAATTACTCGACGAATTTGGTCCAGAGCTTAAAAAGCTAACAGTAACTCAAGGCAGATTACTTCTAAAACTTATCGATAGAGAAACCGGGAATACCTCGTATGAGTTAGTAAAAGAATTAAGAGGAACATTTTCAGCAGTTTTCTGGCAGGCTATTGCTCGATTATTTGGATCCGATTTAAAATCAGAATATAATGCCGAAGGTGATGATTACCTCATTGAACGAGTTATTATTCTGATTGAACATGGACAAATTTAAATCATCTCAAAAAGTGTTTTAACCAGATTATTTGCTCCGTCACCAATTTGTCCGATTGAAGCATCAAGCATATAGCAAGGTGTTGTTACAATTTTATTCTTTTTATCGATTATTACTTCACCATGTGTAGTTTCTTTGTGTGTAGCACCCATCTTTTTTACGTCATCGGAGGTGCTTTTATCTTGACCAATCGTTATTTCTACATTGCTTAAAACCTTTGCCAATAAAACAGGTGAAATACACATTGCTCCAATAGGCTTGTTTTGTTCAGCCATACTTCGTATTGCTTTTTCAACGTCATGGTTTACCTTACAATTTATTCCTTCGAATGCATAGGAGCTTAAATTTTTAGCGACTCCAAAACCACCAGGAAAAATTAGTGCATCAAAATCATTCGCCTTAAATTCCGATAAATTTTTTATTTTACCCCTGGCAATTCGCGCCGATTCAACTAAAACATTTCTTTTTTCTGGCATTTCTTTTCCTGTGATATGATTGATTACATGATGTTGTTCAATATCGGGAGCAAAAACTTCATACATACCACCATTCTTT
>Ga0154355_1097_pt5 | contig 16782 bp, 16 predicted proteins | sample RifGroA2_FD_115883 | JGI IMG/M metagenome (GOLD analysis project Ga0154355, IMG submission 115883) | Bacteroidetes bacterium GWA2_31_9b
AGCAACCAATGGTTGCTTGCAGAATAGCTGATTGCGATTCGCCTGGTGGACGAAAAACGGGTTCGTTATATTGTATTGGAGTAAAAAACATAGTCATTTTTAAATTAAACTTAAATAATACTTTATTAACCACTAAGGCACTAAGAACACGAAGGATCACAAAGGAAAGTATTAATAGATGAGCCTTCCACGGGAGTCGAACCCGCGACCTGCTCATTACGAATGAGCTGCTCTGCCAACTGAGCTAAGAAGGCTTAATCGATTAAGAAATCAGGTGGTAAAATTAATTAAATTTTAATTCCTAAACCAACTACATCGTCAATCTGCTCCTGGCCTTCTTTCCAGTAGTTAAAAGTTGTTTCAATAATTTCTTTTTGAAGATGCATTGGTTTGTCTGCATTTTTCAATATCATTTCACGAAAAGCACTATACATGAAACGTTTTTTATCAACACCACCAAACTGATCGGCAAAACCATCACTAAACATATAAATCTGATCACCTTTTTGTAATTGTATTTCATGATTGGTAAACGGATCCATTTTATGATAAATAGCTATCGGCATTTTATCCGGTTTTATTTCAAAAAGTTTTAAATCAACTCCATCAACTTCAAATTCCAGAACTTGAGATTTTTCCAGTTTAGGAATTTGATTACTTACAATATAAATTGAGTTATGAGCACCAGCATATTGAACCATGTTAGTTTCGTGGTTAATGCTAACAAGGGCCATATCCATACCATCGCGAGGAGCACCTATTTCTACTTTTTGCTTTAAATTTCTTACAATCTCTTTTCGTAATTTTCGAAGAATAACTCCCGGATGAGTAACATATTCTTTCATTACAATTTCGCGAAGAAATGAAATGCCCAACATACTCATAAAAGCACCAGGAACACCATGTCCGGTGCAGTCAACTGCAGTAATTATTGTGTTCTTTTCCACTTTCGCCCACCAGTAAAAGTCACCACTTACAACATCTTTTGGTTTATAAAAAACAAAATGATCGGAAATACCTCCTTTAAGTAGTATTGGATCAGGCAATAATGATGACTGAATTATTTGTGCATATTCAATGCTCTGCGATATTTTCAAATGAGTGATTTCTAAATCCAGTTTTTGTGAGTAAACCATATCGCGTTGAGCTTCAATTTCGTCGCGCTGTGATTCAATTTCTTCTTTTTGCTGCAAAATCTCAGCATTTTTCAACTCCAATGCTATATTTGCTTTCTTTTTAATTTTGAAAAGAAAAAATAATACAGATAGCCCAAATATTGCCAATCCTATAAAAATTAAATAGAAAATCTGAAAAATATTTTTTCGTTTAAGTTCTGTTTCTTTTAGTTTATTCTCGATTGTTAAATATTTAATATCTTTTTCCTTCTGCTCAAATTCAAATTGTGTTTTAAGAATATCTATTCTTCTTTGAGAATTTTCTTTTATTAATGTATCATTCAGATTCTGATATTCTAAAAGATATTTATATGCATTTGCTGAATCTCCAATATTTGCATAAACACCTTGCATTGCTGACAGAACATCGAGGCGAGTTCGAATATTCTCTGGCATAGTTTGAATTAGTTTATAGGCTTTATTAATATAATCAAGTGCCAAATCTGGTTTTTTAATTTTACTATACAAATCGGCAATTTCAGAATAGCATATTATTTCATCAATTGTTTGATTATTAGCAATAAAAATTTTAAGAGCATTGTGTAAATTGGTAAGTGCATTATAATATTCATTATTTTCAATATAAATATCACCAATATTAGCCATGCACTGAGCAACTCCTACCTGGTTTCCAATTGATTCGTGATCTTTTTGTGCCTGACGATAAAGTTTAATGGCTTTATCGAAATTTTCTCTCCGTTTCTCAATAGTTCCTATATTTTGGGTTGCTATAATAACTCCTTTTTTAAAATTTGCTTTTTTAAAATAATCAATTGCTTTTATATACGATTTCTCAGCAGCATCTAACTCATTCATTGCCATATATAAATTACCTAATCTTCCGAATAACTTTCCTGCATCAACCGGATTTTTTTCGATAGGATAAGCTTGAATAGCTTTTAAGAAATGGTCCAGCGCTTTTTCATTCATTTCAATTTGCAAATATAGATTTCCCATATTATTGTGAGCCTGGGAAATTAACATTGAATCGTTTATGATTTCAGAATTATTTAATGCATCTAAAGCAATTATTTTTGCATTAAAGTAATCGGAACGATCAATATAAAGCATTAGAAGGTTCGTTTGAGCATTAAAAGCAAGTTTATAAAATCCTTTTGATTTACTTTGTGAAATCCCTAGTGTATAGAAATATTCAGCAGTATCCGGGTTGTCGTAATAATATATATCAGCCAGTTCGAAATATGCGTTAATTATAACAGAATCAACTTCAGTAGTTCGTAGTACATTCTGAATGCTATCAGTATTCTGACTTAATAAATTAAATGAATAAAATATTAATACAGATAAAAATAGAAATCGAATTATTTTTGGCATTTTTTTTAATTAAAGTGAAGAGAAAAACTTTAAATTAACTTGTATAGATTTTCAGTCACTAAATATATATAAATAAATTTCAATAATAATAATTAAGTACCGATTTGAATAAATTGAAAATTAATTATCATTGCATCTTCTTTTTTTACCCATACTTTTTCCACCTAACAATCCCCAGCCACCACTACCAATAAGAAATCCAAATGCATACCATGCACCATTGTTATTTTGTGCATAAACTGTAATATCATCTCGAAACAACATAATTACAAAATCTATTGGAGCAATTATTCCATGCCACAAACCACCCCAAAAACCAAAAGTATGGCCTTCTAAACAAGCATCTACAATTTCTTTATTTGAACAGGAAGAAAAAATCACAGAAATTAAAACAAAAAAAACGACTAAAATCAACTGTTTTTGATTGCTAAATGTTTTCATACGAATTATGTTTTAAATTAAAGTTTACCAACACTGTTTAAAGATATGAAAAATCTATATTGACTATTTATTATGCAACGATTATTTTTGATTCTCTAATAATAAACATGATTGAAAATAACCTAATCTTTATGTAACTTTATCAAAAAACAATAGATGGATAATGATAAGAAAAATTTCATTGATTCATTTAAAGATGAATTAAGCAGATTGATTTCAATTAGTTTTGGAGTCTTTTTGTTTATATTATTTTTTCAACCCTTTCCACTTGAAATGCTTGATTACAATAATAGGTTATTATTTGTTACCGGATTTTGGTTAATTGCATTTATTTTTACTTGCATTGTTTTTATTCTTATACCAATTACTTTACCCAAATGGTTTAGAATAAGTGAATGGGAAAGTGGTCCTCCGTTTATACTTAATATTTTATTTTTAGTACTTGCTTCTACTGCTTTTGTTTTTTATATCAGGTATGTTGGGAGAGTTCCATTATCGTTTTACATTATTTTTAAAGTAATACTTGTTTGTTTATTTCCATTAATAATATTAATAATTCTATATAAAAACAAATCATTAGAGCAATTCATAAGCATATTAAGAGAACAAAATAAGCTCTATTTTTCAAAAATACAGGAATATGAAAAAATTGGAGAAAATGAAGAAATAATAATTCTTTCTGAAAATAAATCGGACAAACTAATTTTAAAATATAAAAATATTATTGCAATTAAGTCGGCCGATAATTATATAGAAATTTATTATCTTGAAAATGAAATAGTAGAGAAAAAACTCATTCGAAATACTTTGAAAAACATTGAACATCAATTAATAAATCATAGAAATTTTATTCGATGCCATCGTACAACAATTGTAAATATTATTTATATTGATAATCTACAAAGAAGCTATAGCGGTTATAGTTTAAAAATGAACTATTTAGAAGAGAAGATGCCAGTTTCACGACAGTATTTAATACAAGTAAAAGCCTCAATTTCTACCAACGAATAAGTTTGTTATTCACCCCAACAAAATGTTATTCACCACAATTTGACCAAATTGCTCCCACTAAAATTGTAGTCCAGCCCTCTTTTTTTTAATCGATGCATTTCGATTATAAATTGCAGTTAAATTAAAATCAAATAGCTATGATAAATTTTGTAGATAATTACTGTGAATTTCCTGCTATTATGCGACGACCAATGTGGCAGGTTTGGCATAAATTATTAATTCGTTTTGACAAAGACGTTTCTGCAAACTTTATGAATTATGGTTTTGCCGGTTTAAATGGAGAAAAAGTAGTTGAACTTGAAAAATCTGATGAAAATAATAGGTATTGTATTCAACTATATGATCACGTAGTAAATGGTGTAAAAATTGAAAATAAATCGGTATTAGAAATTGGTTCAGGTAGAGGTGGTGGTGCCCATTACATTGCACGATACTATAAACCAAAAAAATATACCGGAGTTGATATTTCAACTAGTGTTATAAAGTTCTGTAATCAATTTTATAATGTACCGTGTTTATCTTTCGTTGAAGGAAAAGCAGAAAAAATACCTGTAGAAACAGAAACCTATGATGCAGTTGTGAATGTAGAATCGGCAAGATGTTATTGCGATATTAAAACATTTTTCAACGAAGTTCATCGAGTATTAATTCCAAATGGGCATTTTTTATTTGCCGATATGATTGAAAATGGGAATGTAGAAGATATTCGTACAATGCTTATGAACTGTGGATTTGAAATATACAAAGAATATAACATTACAAAAAATGTTGCTAAAGGACTTGAGTTGGATACCCAACGTAGAGAAATGCTTATTAAGAAAAAAGTACCAGGGATGCTAAGAAAATTCTTTTTAAATTTTGCTGGCACAAAAGGTACTGAACGCTTTAATTCATTTAGCAACGGCAAATTCGAATATTGGAGTTTTGTTTTAATTAAGAAACAAGCAGCATAATAAACAATAATCGTGGTTTTTCGTTACTGAACTGGTTACTTACATTAAGTCATTATTTTGAAATTATAAAAAAGAATAAATTGTATGGAAAAATTTAATATTAAATACCCGTCACAAAACAAACCGGAGTTTATAAATGAATTACGTGAGAAAGTTGGAAGATATTTCGAAACAAATAATATTTCAAAATATGGGAATTTCAATTTATATATCAAAACTATTTTCATGTTTGTACTTTATCTAACCCCATATATATTAATGCTTTCAGGATTTATACACTCTTTAGGAGGAGTTTTTATTTGCTGGATACTAATTGGATTTGGTAAAGCCGGAGTAGGTATGGGTGTAATGCATGATGCAAATCATCACAGTTATTCAGAAAACAAAACAATTAATAAATGGATGGAAAAAACCATGTACATGGTAGGTGGTTTTCCTCCAAATTGGCAGTATCAACATAACACGTTGCATCATGGTTATACAAATATCGATGGTCACGATGAAGATATTGATCCTGGATCAGTTATGCGATTATCACCTCATAAACCACTATTGAAAGCTCATAAGTATCAATATTTGTATGGTTGGTTCTTATATGGACTTATGACACTTTCGTGGGTTACAACTAAAGATATTGCGCAATTGAACAGATATAAAAAAAGAGGAGCTCAACTAAGCAGTAATTATACTTATAAGCAATTATTAAGAATACTGATAATCTCAAAGATTATATATTTTGGAATATTCATTCTTATTCCTATGTTGGTATTGCCTTTTGCATGGTATTGGATTCCAATTTTCTTTATTACAATGCATTTTATTAGTGGATTTGTTCTTACCATCATTTTTCAAACAGCACATGTGGTTCCTACATCAATTTATCCAATACCTGACGAAAATGGATCAGTTCAAAATAGTTGGGCAGTACATCAATTATTTACAACATCTGATTATTCACCCAAGAACAAAGTTTTTTCGTGGTTGATTGGAGGATTAAATTATCAGGTTGAGCACCATTTGTTTCCGAACATTAGTCATGTTCATTACAAAAATATAGCAAAAATGGTTAAGGAAACTGCACAAAAATATAGTTTGCCTTATTATGTGCAACCTGGATTTTTAAAAGCTTTATGGGAACATGGTAAAATGTTAAAAAAATTAGGTCAATCTTATTCCATTTAATGAAATTTGAAATTGACCTAAAATCAACATTTTTTAATCTGCAAGAAAAAATTTGTGATATAAGGTTTTAAAGTTCGGTAGAATATCAAATTAAATAATCGACACTTAAAAAAGCTATGATGCTATTTTACCGAGCTTTACTTCCTTATCAATAAATAACTATTAGATTACTTAAATAACTTTACATTTATTGCAGTTAGTCCTTTTTGTCCCATTGCAACTTCAAAGGCTACAATATTATTTTCTTTTAACTCTTCAAGAATATTGTTTACATGAAAAAATACACTTTCGTGTGTTTCCATATCTTTAATAAATCCAAAACCTTTAGATTCGTTGTAAAAACTTACAATACCTTTTCTAATAGGATCTGGTTTTTGAGAATTATCGCGTTTAGGAATACTAATTTCGATATTCTCTAATTCAATTTTTTTCTTTTTAGTAGGATCAGGTGGAGTAGAAGTCAACATTCCATTTTCATCAACATAAGCTATCATGTTATCCATACTACCTTTCTCGTTATCTTTACGAGCAAGCTTTTTCTTCTCTTTATCTTTTCTCTTTTTCTCTTTTTTATTTCTTACTTCTTTCTTGCTTTGTGTTTCTTGCGATCTACCCATAATTTATTATTTAAGTTTATAGTTATTTATTTTTTACGAATATTACATTTTTTTTTAAATAAATGCACATTTTCCTTTAAGTAATATTTTTAATCTGCTAATAGCTTTGTCTCTGATTTGTCGAATACGTTCTGATGACATATCGTATTCTAATGCAATATCGTGTAACGAATATATTGGAGAATTATTTAATCCGAAAGACATTGTTAAAATTGAAGCTTCTCTTTTAGTTAATTTGCATAATGCCCTATGAATGTTTGTAACCACAGATTCATTCATTAAATCATCATCGGGTGTAGGTATGCTACCTGTTTGAACAACATCGTACAAACTAAATTCGTTGTTACTATCTTGCGAAAGAGGCATATCAAAAGAAATATGTCTCATTTTAATATCATTTGCCAGTTTTATTTCTTCACTGGTAAGTTCCAGATAACCGGCGATTTCAGAATCTGATGGTTCTCTTCCTAATTCCTGTTCGAGATAAGGAATAGCTTTTGATATTTTATTAATTGATGAAAGCCTGTTAATTGGCAAGCGAACAATTCGAGTTTGGTCTGAAATTGCTTGAATTATTGATTGTCGTATCCACCATACAGCATAAGAAATGAATTTAAATCCTCGTGTTTCATCAAATTTCTTAGCTGCTTTTACAAGACCCAGATTTCCTTCATTAATTAAATCGGGGAACGATAAACCCTGATTTTGATATTGTTTAGCTACTGAAATTACAAAACGTAGATTTGCTACTACCAGCTTTTCGAGAGCAACTGTATCACCATTTCTAATTCGAACAGTTAATTCGACTTCCTCTTCAACAGAAATTAACGAATATTTATTAATTTCTTGAAAATATCGGTTTATCGATTCATCTGCTCTTTGAGTAATTTGTTTTGAAATTGTAAGTTGCCGCATTAAAATTTATTTAAATTATCTGACTTACTGCTTCTTATAACTTTATTATATTAAGATTTACAGAAACAGAATGAATTTTTAAAATCGTTAAAAAAATATTATTACCCATTCCATTTTTTAACGGGAATGGGTAATAATAGAATAAATCGTAATTACATAAATTTAAACTAAATAATTGATTCTAAGCTATGTAATTCAAAATTAATTTACTGATTTTACATTAATTGCCATAATACCCTTATCGCCTTGTTTTGTTTCAAAAACAACTTGTTGATCGGGTTGTAACTGGACATAAGAATTATTTAATCCTGTACGGTGAACAAAAACATCTTCACCATTTTCTGATTCAATGAAACCAAAACCTTTAACTTCATTGTACCATTTTACTTTTCCATTTGCCATAAAAAATATCGAATTAATTATTATAATTTTCTTTTTTGGGTTTAGTCTCATTTACTACAATTTCTCTGTTTTCAAATGTGGCACCATTTAACTCACTAATTGCTTTGGTTGCTTCATCTTTATTTTCCATAGTAACAAAACCAAAACCTTTGCTTCTGCCGCTGAATTTATCGATTATAACACTAGAAGAACTAACTTTTCCATATTCTTCAAATACCTCTTCAAGGTCTGTTTTACTTACCTCGTAATCGAGGTTTCCTACATAAATGTTCATTGTTTTTAATATTAAATTGTTTATTTTAATAACAGAGTAGTTTTGTTCGATATAAAGAATATTATTTCCCCTTTTTTCACTATTGAATGGGTTAAACCAGTTACCTTAACTTTACGAGCATAACTTTAATAAAAACTTGTTATTAAAAGTTTTTAAATTGGATTTAAAAAAGAGAGCAGTGATGAACTAATAGAGAGGAATTAGTAAACAAAAGCACAAGTTCTCAAATCTGAGATTTTCGCAAAGGTACGCATTTATTCTCAGCTATTTACTAATAGTTTGCTTTATTTTGAATACGGTATACTTTTGTTCTTTTACATTTTGATATTATTTTAACTCTATTTTATGATATTCATAATCATTACCAATATATATTAGGTCAATTCTTCCTATTTCATTTGTTTCAAAGTACATTTCATTTCCTGAAATATATTTTCCTGTACATTTTTCAAGTTGGTTATTAACAATAACTTTGTTTACTAAATCGACCAACAGATAAAAAGTTTCTACTCGACCTTCGATCTCGGCAGGCATTGAAATTAAAATTGCCCATTTATTGTTTGCAGAAACATCAATAAGTTGAAGTACGGCTTCAGAATCTTCAATTACTACTATTCTTGTTGCTAAATCATCATCAATCAATAAAGCATTCTCTTTGGTATTTATATAAACATTTTTAATTTTATTTGGCTTTGCAGATTGCATTGTTATAAAACGGTTATTGAAAAACAACTCCGAAATACAGATATCATCATAGTTTGTTCCCTGCCATGTTTCAAGAACTTCCAACTTTAAAATAAAACACTGTTCATTCTGAGCCATATTAAAAGATAATGTATAATCCTGATTAACTTTTTCTTTAAAATCGTCGAGCTCATTTTTAGAGATATTTATTGGTATAGATTGTACTCCGAAGCTATCGCTCAACTCAACCATAATCTTTTTTGGAAACTCCATAGCTTTATAAATCGTTGCAATTTCAGTAACATATCCTCCGTTTGGATTTATTGCAACGAAAACTGAAATGTTCAGTTTTCGTGGTCGTGAATTCTGGTAAAATAAATTTTTATCCTTTCCATATCCGTGAAAAATATTAATTACCCATTTATTTAGTTCCGGCAACTTTACAAACATAGTTGGCTTACTGTTTTTATCGGCACCACAAACCCAACAAGAATTAAAATCATTGTCAAACAAGTTTGCTAAAGGATATCGAGAATTTTGAAAATCTCCTGATGATGAATGAATAGAATCCAAAAGGAAAATATCTGTCCAAGTAAAATCTTGCTGAGCTTTTGCATTACTATCAAATAATAGAAACACAGTAATAATGCAAAAGATTCTATAATAATGCTTTAATGCTTTCATAAGTATCTTTCATATAAAAATCATATTCCATTTTCTTTAATCCTTCCAGGCTCTTACTATGCTCATCCATCCTTTTCAAAATTGACTGAATTTCTTTCTTGCTCTTTTTTTCAATAACTTGTTCTAGTACTGCCCTTCGGGTTTTAAGTGACTTATTATAGCCATAAATAGTTTCATCAATATATTTTTTATCAGATTTTGGATATAAGTTATCCAAAACTAAGCCCCAATCAGCAAGTGAAACATCCGAAAGCATTTTATTCAATTCAGTTAAATCAATTTTATTGGTTTCAATACATTTTTGATAAGCCGTTGCGAATATGGATGTGTCAACTTCATCTACACTTTTATTGATGATATTGATGCTGAATGATTTTGTGAATTTTTCCTTTAATTGGCTAATTTGCATTGAATCTTTTTCTGATTTTGCGTGAGATAAATACCAATCCCAACCAGTTGTTGGTGATATATTAAAATAAATTAACGAATCAGTATAGGCAATTTTCACAAACCATAATGAACTTGATGAATTTTTCCAATTAATTAAATCATCAAAATTAAATAAAACTGAAAGTTCCAAATCGTTAACATTGAATAAATACAAACTCATTTCATTAACCAAATACTTAGGTATTCCTCCATCGGGGAAGCGAGTTATTCCTGTAGCGTTTCTATACGCTTTTTTTGAAGCAACAAATGCCACACACGTTTTTTCATTGTTCCATACTGCTCCATGATGCACTTCGTAGTCAAGCGAAACATATTTTGAATAGCAGGATGTAAAAAGTATGAATGCACCCATAAGAAGGCTTATCTTTATACGCATACCTTTAATTAGTTTCAAATTTCATTGAAATAATTTCCAATAATGGTCAATTAATTATAGAGATGAACTAATCTTGTTTCCAGTTAATGCCTTGTTTCCAATCATCCATATTTTGGAAATATTTTTTAAACAGGATTATAGTTTGTTCTTTAGATAGGACTTCGGTTGCGACATAACGAACTCCTTTTTCACTATATTCAACAGCATAACCTTTTTCGGAATAGGCAGCCTGTATAAAATCATCGTTACAATTAAGGGTAATAAAAAAAATTTCATCATCCAGTTTATTAATACACTCAACCATCTTTTCTTGAGTAACTTTATCAAAAGAATCATCATTTGCCATATCAATTGAATAAATTCTCGCTGGTTTTGTTTCTTTTTTTGCATCTGTAAATTGAATTTCTTTACTCATTTGTTCGAACTCAGCTTTTTGTATTTTGGCTAATCCACTCCCAAACATCACCCATTTTTGTCCATCTATGCTTGATAGTGAAACAGTATAAATTTCATTCGTTCCTGATATTTCAACATAATAAGCAGTTGCCAAGAATATTTTCTTACCCATCATATCGCCAGTTTGATATCGAATTTCTTTTATTTCTCCATTCCATTTCTCAACTGATTTCAAATCTTCTTTCAAAGCAGGATCGTTGAAATAATCTGCTGATATTGCCATCAACAAAATACCTGATGCATTTTTCTTAAGCAACTCAACATTTTTGTTTTTGTAAGCTTCCAATATTTCTTTGGCTACATTCTCAACTTGAGAAAAAGCGCAAATATTTAGTGTTATTAATGTAATAAACACGAGTAACATTTTTCTCATGATTTTTTCTCCTTGAAATATTTAGTTAATAAAGAATTAATGTACAGAATATAAATGCAAGCTTTTTAGCGTATCAAAAAGCTAAAATTTTCATGAAATGATTAGCAATTAGGTTATTGGTAACCAAACCTAAATGTACAAAAAAAATAATAATTAAGCGAATTTAAATTTTCTTTGATTTATATATAATTCATTTGGAACATGAACAAAACCATTTATTTTTGTGTTTTACATCTCACTTATGAAATATAAAATGACTTTACTAATTATTCTTATCGTACTTATTGCCATTCCATTGTCAATAAACATCTATATATGGATAAATCCTGTTTTTGGAGGTAAATCAAAAAATGAAAACCTTAAACGTATTGAAAATTCTCCCAATTTTAAAAATGGAATATTCCAAAATCCTGAACCAACTATAATGATGGCTAAAGATGGATCGATGTTTCAAACATTCCGTAAATTTATGAATGGAGTTGAAAATGGAAGACCTTTGGAACCGGTTGAAACAATTAAATTCGATAAAGAAGCATTTGTAAAATCTGACTCTGGTATTGTATACACCTGGTTTGGACATTCAACTATTCTTGTAAATATAAATGGTACAATAATTCTTGTTGATCCTGTTTTTAGCAAAGCTGCATCGCCCGTATCTTTTATAAATAAAGCTTTTGAGTATTCAAACAATTATTTAGTTGATGATTTACCCAACCCCGATTTGGTAGTAATTACTCACGATCATTATGATCATTTGGATTATCAAACCATAAAAAAACTAAATAGTAAAACCAAAACGTTTTATGTTCCATTAGGAGTTGAAGCACATTTAATTCGTTGGGGAATATCACCAGAAAAAATTTGTATTGCGGACTGGGGCGATTCTTTTACTAATTCCGAAATAAAACTTACCTCTGCTCCTGCCCGACATTTTTCGGGTCGTGGTACTCGTGATCGAAATAAAACCTTATGGTGTTCATGGGTAGTTCAAACTGAAAATTATAAAATCTTTTTAGGAGGTGATTCCGGATATGGCAAACACTTTAAAGAGATTGGTGAGAAATATGGTCCTTTCGACTTAACATTTCTTGAATGTGGACAATATAATAAGCAATGGCCAAATATTCATTCAATGCCTGAGCAAACAATACAGGCTCATATAGATATTAAAGGGGAAAAACTGGTTCCAATTCATTGGGGGAAATACAAGTTAAGTCTTCATTCATGGACTGAACCTATTGAACGAGCTACAATTGCAGCAAAAAATGAAAATGTTACTTTAATGAATCCCAAAATTGGGGAAATTATTAAGTTAAACTAAATCATTACTTTATTTTATTATTTCCATTATTGAAGATTCTATCTCTTTCAAATTAAAAGGTTTTCTAAAATATTTATGTATTAATCGTTCATTTAAGGCATCGGCTATTTCTTCTGTAATATCGAAACCTGTTAAAATAAAATATGAAATTTCAGGAAAATCTTTTTTAGCTAATTTAATAAAATCAATTCCACTCATTCCAGGCATTTTCATATCACTAATAACTACTGATGTTAAACTATTTTTTTTTAGTAAATCAAAACCTTCTAGTCCAGATTCGGCAATAATAACATTGAATTTGTTTTTAAAATTTAAAGCAAATAACTTTAAATTGATTGTTTCATCATCAACATAAAGTATTGTAGGTTTATCATTCATCATTTTTAGTTTTTATTTAAAGGTAGTAATTGTAATGGTTGTTCTTTTATTTATTTGTTAAAAAATGATTTTAAAACTTCGCTTTTGGAAGTGTAAATGAAAATCTACTACCAATTCCTACTTTACTTTCCACCCATATTTTTCCTTTATGAAAATCAACAAACTCTTTACAAAGGATTAGCCCAAGACCAGTTCCTGGTTCATTAGCAGTTCCTTTTGTTTTCATTTCTTCATCAATCTTAAAAAGTTTCCCAAGTATATTATCATCCATTCCAACTCCAGTATCTGTTACATGAATTGTAATATAACCATCTGATTTTTCAATATTTATTTCTATTCTACCATTCTTTCTTGAGAACTTTATTGCATTCGTAATTAAGTTCCTTAAAATGGTAAGCACCATGTTCTTATCGACAAATACTAATATGCTTTCTTTAACTAGTGAAGAAAGCACGATACCCTTACTTTCAGCATTATTACTAAAAAGCAACAAGTTTGCATCAACTAATAGTTTCAAATCCTGATTTTCTGGTGTAAAAGAAATCTTACCGGTTTGTGATATACTCCAATTAAGCAAATTCTCAAGTAATTCGTGTGCTACTGATGATGATTGGTGAATTGTTTTGGCAATTTCAAGGCTCTCATTAAAATCCTTTTCTTTGATTTTTTCAATAAGAAAATCAGATAATCCCAAAAGACTATTAAATGGATTTCGGAGATCATGAGCAATAATACTAAAAAATTTATCCTTTGTAGCGTTTGCTTGTTCAAGCTCAATTTTATGTTGAACTAATTCTTCGTTAATTATTTGTAGCTCCTCTTTTTGTTGATTTAATTCTTTATTAGCATCCTTAAGTTGTATAGTTCGCTCTTTAACAGTTACTTCTAGTATATCTTTATCCTCATTAAGTTTTCGCTCTCGCCACTTGATATATGTAATAACTAAAAAAACAAAACTAAACAATACCAATAATCGGAACCAAGTTGTTTTCCAAAATGGAGGTAGTATGGTTATATTGATACTAGCAATGCTATTGCTCCATAAGTCGTCACAATTTGTTCCTCTTACTTTAAAAGTATAATTGCCATGTGGTAAGTTGGTGTATGTAGCAAATCTTCTTGTACCAATCCTATTCCAATCAGTATCAAATCCCTCCATGATATACTCATACTTATTTTTAAGAGGAATAGAGAAATCGAGTGATGCAAATTCAAAAGTGAAAACTTTCTCATCTGCAGTTAAGGTAATTCCTTGCGTTTTTGATATAGTTTGAGGTAAGTAGTAGCATCCATTTTTACTTATAATCTTTACATTTTCATCAATTTTATTCTTTTGATATGTATTTGGCAATACCTCAACATCTTTATTAAAAAGTTGAAATCCTGTTATTACCAAAGGTGGGAAGTATCTATTATCAATAACACTTTGGGGATTAAAATATACCACTCCTGCGATAGTGCCCATATAAATTGTACCATCGCTACCCTGGTAATATGCATTTGTATTAAATTCATTGCTAGGCAGGCCATCGTTAAAATCAAAGTTCTGAACTACCGGTTTTGATGTCAATTGCCTATGTAACTTGCTGATATATGGTGATATCTTAGAAATTCCCTTATTTGTACTTAACCACAAATTGCCCTCTTTATCGCTTACAATTCCATAGATACAATTATTGGGTAATCCATTGCGATCGGTATAGCTCTTAAAGCTTAATCGGCCAATGGTATCTATACTTACCAGGTTTAATCCACCTCCATCAGTTCCAATCCAAATAGTTCCAAATTCATCTTCGACAATTGACAGTACTGAGTTATTAAGAATACTAGTAGAATCATTTGGTTCGTTTTTATAAACAACTGCCTTCTCCGTTTTAGGATCAAAAATATTCAATCCTCCCGATCGGGTTCCAAGCCATAATTTACCCTGTTTATCCTTATAAATAGATATAATTATATTGTCAGATATACTTAAGGAGTCGTTGGGGTTATTCTTATAGACTTTAAACTTCCCTGTTTTTTTATCAAACCTATTTAAGCCACCACCATCTGTGCCAATCCAAATGGAGCCCATTTTATCATCGAGTAGATAGTAAATAAAGTCATTTGAAAGACTATTAGTATTTATAAGATCGTTTCGAAATGTTTGAGACTTGCCTGTTTTAGGATTAAATTTATTCAGCCCTCCACCGTTAGTTCCAATCCAAAAGAAACCAAGCTCGTCTTCTATAATAAAATAGATATTATTATTGGATAAGGATTGGCTATCGTTAATAATGTTTTTGTAGGACTTAAACGCACCATTTGAACTATCATATTTATTAAGTCCACCTCCTCTGGTTCCAATCCATAATGTATTTGATTTATCGATATAAAAAGATCGTATAGCATTGCTCGATATGCTTTTTATATTTAACGGATCGTGCTTATATACTCCAAATTTGTTTCGATATTTACTATGGCTACTTAATCCTCCACCATAAGTTCCAATCCATAATGTTTTGGATTGATCCTCGAATAAGGATATTGGATAACTACTCGATAAACTTGTGGGATTTAATGGGTCTTTTAAATAAACATCAAATTTACCGGTATTTCTATCTAAAATATTCAGTCCTCCTCCATGCGTTGCAATACATAGCATGCCGTTGAGAGTTTCATAAATTGCATTAATAAAATTACTTGATATAGAATTTGGAACATCAGGGTTGTTTGTGAAATGAATAAAATGTTCAGAATCTTTATCGAATCTATCTAAACCTCCACCGTTCGTACCAATCCATAGAATATCATTTGAATCTATAAAAACTGATTTTACATTATTATTCGATAGACTGTAAGGATTATTTCTGTCATTTTGATACGATTTGAAACTTTCTGTTTTCTTATCAAAGCAATTTAGTCCTCCACCCAATGTTCCAATCCAAAGTGTTGATGAATCCTCCTCTACAATAGAACAGACAAAATCATTTGATATGCAATTGGAATTATTGGTATTTTTTTTAAATGATTTGAATTTTCCTGTCTTCTTATCAAATTTATTCAATCCACCGCCATTTGTACCAATCCAAATAATGCCTTCATTATCTTGAATTAAGCAGTAAATAAAGTTATTCGAAAGCGATTGAGAATCTTTTGGGTTATTGGTAAACGAGTAAAACGATTCAGAATACTTATCGAATTGGTTAAGACCACCTCCACGAGTACCTATCCAAAGATTGCCATCATTATCCTCAAGCATTGATAAAATACAATTATTCGATAAGCTGAATTTATTGTTAGGTTGATTTCGATAAACGGTGAATTCATAACCATCGTATTTATTCAATCCATCCTGTGTACCAAACCATAGGAAACCATCCTTATCCTGAATGGTTTGAAAAACCACACTTTGCGATAATCCTTCGGATAATGAAAGTGTGGAAAACTTTAATGATTGTGTATTTTGAGATAACCCTTGAAATGTAGAAACTAAAAAAACAAGTGAAAGGGAAATTACATAAAAAAAATTATTATAATACAGATAATCATTAAGTTCTGTACACCAAAAATAATAATTCTTTTCCATAATTTAAGAATTAAACCAAATTTAACACTAAATATATGCTAATTGTAAGAATCAATCGCAAAAAATTCTCAAAAAATTTAATACGGTATTTCGGTAATTAAAAAGAGATTAATAGAGTTCTATTACAACCTATCAAACTCTTTTTTAAAAATGAGTAAACTCTAGGTTTAAGGTATTAAATCATAGC
>Ga0154355_1119_pt4 | contig 16719 bp, 16 predicted proteins | sample RifGroA2_FD_115883 | JGI IMG/M metagenome (GOLD analysis project Ga0154355, IMG submission 115883) | Bacteroidetes bacterium GWA2_31_9b
ATTCAATTGGCAGAAGATTTTGGACTTAAAGTTGAACGAAGACCAGTAGATATTGACGAACTGAATACTTTTGATGAAGTTGGTGCATGTGGTACTGCTGCAATAATTTCTCCAATAGGTGAGATTTATGATATAGATATGGATAAAAAATATGTTTTCTGTAAAGATGGGAAAGCAGGTCCAATATCCACAAGATTATATAATAAATTAGTTGATATTCAGTATGGAGATGAACCAGATACTCATGAATGGGTAGAAATTATTAAGTAAATAAAAAAGCTTCCGAAATTTTTCGGAAGCTTTTTTATTTTTATAAAATCTAATTAAGCAAATTCGCGTAATTCAATTTTTATTCCTGATTCTGCTTCAAAATCCTCAACTTCATCAATCATATCAGGGTCTTCTTTATCGTAATACCAAACTACTTTAACCTGGCCTCCTTTATTTTCATATTCTTTTAAAATTTCGAGAATATCAAGAATACATTTTGTAGAACTGGTATTTAAGTAAATAAGTTTTACATTAAATTCAATACCTTTTCTAATATTATTAATGTAGTCTTTTATCCATGATGAAAGCGGCAAAAAGAATTTATATGTTTCTTCCATATACGATTCGCCAGAAATTTCGCATAATCCGGTATTTGCATTAAAATTTACTTCGGGAAAATAAGGTGTCTCCGGAGAACTTTTAATCAATATATCTTCCATATTCTATGATTTAATTTTTATCTATTTTAACAGTTATTGATAAATATGCAAAATCTTTATCTACTTCTTCATATTGATAGTTGATTTTATTTTGCGAAAGCATTACTGCTTGTATTAATCCTATTCGTGCACCAAATTTTTCACCTGGAGAATTTAATCGTTGTTCTCTTTTTAGTTGCCTCAAATCACTAATACTCGATGAGTTTATGATATTGCATCTTTGAATTAAAATATCACTATCGCTTCGTTTCACAAGATTTTTAGTTGTAAATGTAAAATGAGACTCGAATTCTTTTAGATTTAACTCGCCAACACCAATTCTGCTTTCATTATTTACCATGTGAAAATCTTCGGAGTAATAAGATACATTTTGCGAAAGTTCAATAAATATCCTAAAAAGCTTTTTACGCGCATTTGAATATGCATTTGTATAGTTTCTGACATTACTGCCAAAGACTGAAATAAGCTCAATATAGAAAGGTCCCCGATATGAAAGCAATGTTTTATTTTTCAAGTTTAAACCCAATTATTTGATAAAAATACAATTTTCTATTAATATTTTATTTTAATTCCTATTAAAGTTATATCATCACGTTGTTCTGCATTTTGCTGAAAATTTTTTAAATCAGACTCTATGCTTTCCTTTTGTTGAATTAACGGATCTTGCACTATTTTAATAATTAAATCATTTAATCTTTGTGAACCGTATCTTTTCCTTTCGGGATTGTTTTGATCAGTAATTCCATCTGAAGATAAAAATAACATGTCCCCATCATTTAAATCAATCTGATTATTTGTAAATTTTGCATCTCTGTTTTCATTTTTTGATCCTCCTATAGATAATCTATCACCTTTAATTTCTTCAATGGTAGATGTTTGATTTCTATAAACAATTAGAGGTCGTTTTGCTCCAGTAAAAATCATTTTATTTTTTTTACGAATATCTTCAAAACAGATTAAGCAAACATCCATTCCATCAGCGTTTTCTGTTTCATTTTGTCGAAGGGCTTCAATAATTTTAGAATTTAATAATGCCAATATCTTTGCTGGATCAGTAATTTCTTTTTCAATAACAATCTCATTCAATAATCTGCTTCCTATCATCGACATAAATGCTCCGGGTACACCATGACCTGTACAATCGACTGAAGCTAAATATACTCTGTTATCTAATTCTGTATACCAGTAAAAATCACCGGAAACAATATCTTTTGGCTTATAAATAATAAAATGATCAAAATATTTACCGATGTTATTTTCTAAAGGTAATATGGCTTGTTGAATATTCTGAGCGTATTGTATACTTGAATTTATTTTTTTGTTTTGCAAATCAAGTTTATCTCGCTGATCTTCAATTTGAAATTTTTGTGATTTAATCTTTCTATAAAGAAATAAAAGTAAGGTAGCAATTATAAGAATTGCAATAAAACCATATATCAAAATGCTTCGTAATAATCTTTCAAATTTAAGTTGTGCTTCCTGTGCTTTAATTTGTGATTCTTTTAATTCAAGTTGCATTTTTTGTACACGACTTAGTTCTTCAACAACTGCTAATGAGTCGGAAGTAATTTTTAATTTATCAGTTTGTATTATAAGTTCTTTTTCAGTTTTATTTTTCTCAGATTGTGCTTTATTTACTTCACTTTCCGATTGATCTTTAATATCTTTTATTTCTTGATTTTTAAGATATTTATCAAGAGATGCAAACAAATCAAAGTATTCTATACTTTTTTCTGAATTACCCATTTTTTGGTAATTCTCTGCAATAACACCATAAAATGTACGTAGTGATTTAATATCATTGAGTTCTTTTGAAAGGATGATTCCTTCTTGAGCTGCTTTATTCGACTCATCGTAGTTTTTATCGAGCTGATAAGTTTGCGAAATATTAATAAAACTTGAAATTATTCCCGATTTATTCTTAGAATTTCTGCTTATTGAAAGTCCTGATTTAAAATTCTCCAGTGCTTTTTGATATTTGTCGGTTTCGTTATAAATCATGCCTAAATAGTTATAGGTTAATAGTAACCCATTTGTATTTGACAATGATTTATTTATTTCTAGTGCTTTTTCGAAATAATTAATTGCATTCGAAAAAAGTTGATTATTCCAACATAGAAATGCAGCTTTATTTAAATATTCTAATTCTAATTGTTTATTATTCTGCGCTTTGTAGTTTGAAATTTGAGTTTCATATCCTGCGAGTTCTGTTTTTATATTTTCTGGTATTTGTTGACAAAGCCCGGATAAGGATATTGAAAAAATGAGTAAAAATAGTGTGGATAAGTTTAATTTTTTCACTGATTTTTTATTTAAAGTGTTAAAGTTATTTTATTTTAAATCCAAAAACAAGAACATCATCAATTTGATCCAGAGAGCCTCTCCAATCAATATAAACTCGTTCTAATATTTCTTTTTGTTGATACATTGGTAAATCTGAAATTTTTATAAGTATTTCCTGAAATTGTTTATATCTAAATTTCTTACCATTTTCACCACCAAACTGATCGGCATATCCATCTGAAAATAAATATATTGTATCATTAGTTTCTAAATCAATATTTTGATTTTTAAATGGTTTATTAAAATTTATATGAATACCAACAGGCATTCTGTCACCTTTAAATTCGATTAATTCTTTTTTTCTAATAATATAAACAGGATTGTTTGCACCTGCGAATTGCATTTTTCTTGAGTTACAATCAATAATACACAATGCAATATCCATTCCATCCTGTGTTTCACCCATTTTCCCTTTTTGATTCAACAAATTCATTATTTTTTCCCGAAGTTGTTCCAGAATATCATTTGCCGATTGAAAAGAATCACTTACAATAATATCATTTAAATAAACAGTGCCAAGCATATGCATTAATGCTCCCGAAACCCCATGTCCTGTACAATCACCAATGGCTAAAATTATTTTTTCTTTGTATTTCGATATCCAGTAAAAGTCGCCACTAACATAACTTTTTGGTAAATGCAAAAGGAAATAATGATTTGTTAATTCTTCAATTTTATTTAAATCGGGAAGTATTGCTTGTTGAATCCGACTGGCATATCTAATATCAGCCATTATTTCATTATTTTTTTGAGTAATAATGTCGCGTTGTTTTAATACATTTTCGTGTTGCCACTCAATATGTTTATTTTTAACTTCAATTTCAGCCTGTTTTTGTTCTGAAAATTTATAAGTATCAATAAATTTTATTGATGTTTTTATTGCAGATATTAATGTAATATTTATGTAAGGTTTATGAATAAACAATAGCGCACCATAATCAAAAATATTTTCTATTTCTTTTGATTGTGAAATAACAATAATAGGAATTTTAAAAAAATCAGTTATTTTTTTTAAAATATCCAATCCATTATTCTTTGAAAAATCAATATCTAAAACAATAATATCGGGAGAATAATTTGTAATTTGATCGGTAATATTTGTTAAGTTATTTGTTGTAAAAATTGAAATTTCAGGAAAAGAAGAAACCAGAACAGAATTTAAGCTATTCAATTCTTTTTCAATCTGATTTATAATTAGAAGGTTTTGAGCCATTTACAATTTTTACTTTTCGATACTAAAAATAATAAAATCCTTTGTATAAAAGAGTAAATATTAAATAATCTTATAAATTAATAACAATTTATATATTCAAGAATTAAGAACATGTCTATTTACAACAAATTATATTTTATTAAATAGTTTTAATAAAAAAGCATTTTTCACATAAAAATAATAAACATGTAAAAGTTTTTTTATTAACTACTTTAAAAAAAAAATCAAACCAGCGCATTAATTATTTAAAAAATCATATTTTTAGCTAATATTCAAAAAAATACACTACAAACCTTTTATGAGTTATAAAATATTAATTGCAGACGATAATGGTGATACAATATTGCAGTTGAGGAAACTCCTGAAAGATGATATTTTAGATCTTCAAATTACACAATCCTGCCACAATGATATTTATACAAAAGCATTAAAGATTTTTCCAGATATTGTTTTGGTTTTTCCTAAAACTCTTGTTCGTACAGGAATAGAAAGTATTATGTCGCTAAAGCAAAACAAACAAACACATAATATTCCTGTTTTAATTATTACTGATTATTCACCTGTTGTAAATATTGATAGAATATTTGAATATGGTATTGTTGATATCATTAGAAAACCTTTTACACGTGAAGAGCTACTTTTACGGTTTGAAGCTGCTCAAAACCGAAAAGAGTTTCAACATGAAATTTATAAAGAACATGAACTATTAAGAGAACTTTCTATTGTAGCAAAAAAAACTGCAAATAGTGTTGTTATTATAAGTTCCGATGGTACTATTGAATGGATAAATGAAGGATTTGAAAAAATGTATGGCTTTTCATACAACGAGTTTAAAGAAAAATTCGAGGAAAACATTTTCAATCCCGATAAAAATCCAAAATTATTTAATGCAATTCAAAAATGTAAGAATGGTTATGAAAGTGTAGTTTATGAAAATAAATGGAATACAAAATATGAGACCCCAATTTGGATACAAACTACTTTAACACCTATTTTTAATGAGCAAAATGAAATAATAAAATTTGTAGCAATAGAATCCGATGTATCAGCACTTAAAGAGGTTGAAGAACGTCTTGAAGCTAAAAATCAAAGTTTACTAACTTTAACAGAACATTTAGAAAAATCAAATCAGATTTTAGAAAAACAGCATGTAGAAATAGAATTACAAAAACAAGCAATAGAAGAGCAAAAACTAAAATCAGATGAATTACTTTTAAATATATTACCTGCTGAGATTGCAAATCAGTTAAAGAAAAAAGGTTCAGCAAAATCGAAACAATACAAAATGGTAAGTATTTTATTTACTGATTTTAAAGATTTTTCGCATTTGGCTAGAACTATTCCAAGTCAGGATTTAATTACAGAACTCAACACATATTTCCAAAAATTCGACGAAATTATTGAAGGGCATTATATTGAAAAAATAAAAACCATCGGAGATTCTTATATGTGTGCCGGAGGTTTGCCATTGACAAATAGAAGTAACCCAATTGATGTTACCATTGCAGGATTGAAGATTCAAAAATTCATAAAAGAATATGCCGAAGAAAAGAAATTGAAAAATGAAGAAGCATGGCAACTTCGTGTAGGCATACATACAGGTGAAGTTATTGCAGGGGTTATTGGTAAAAAGAAATTTGCTTATGATATATGGGGTGATGCAGTAAATAAAGCTGCCCGAATGGAACAGTTTGGAGCTATTGCTAAGGTAAATGTTTCTGGAGATACATATGAGTTTTTGAAAGATTATTTCGACTGTACTTATAGAGGGAAAGTTGAAGTAAAAAACAACGATGAACTAGAAATGTATTATGTAAATAGACTTAAACCCGAATTTTCTGATGATCCTGAAGGAACCGAACCAAATGCCGAGTTCCTGAAAATACTTGCCAAATACTAATTATATATTGTTGGAAAACACTTAGGTTTTTTCAATATTGATTCTCAGAATATTTTTTACTTATAGTTTAAGAAACAAACTATAAAAGCATATCACCACTAAAATTTATTGGTAAAAATTGTTTAACGCTATCGGCCATGGTAATACTTTTTTTCCCAAAAAGTAAAACTTTAATTGGTGTAGCTGATTTTTTTTCACTTTCAAGCATTACCTGAAGACAAGAACCACATGGTGAAATTGGTTCAGATACAAATCCATCGTTGTTTTTAGCAGCAATTGCAATTGCTTTTATTTTTTGATCAGGATATTTTGCATTAGCATAAAAAATAGCAACTCGTTCAGCACATAACCCGGAAGGATAAGCTGCATTTTCCTGGTTGTTACCAATTACAATTTCTTTATTTTCCAACAATACAGCTGCACCAACTTTAAATTTTGAATAGGGAGCATATGCATTCTCAGATGCTTCCTTTGCACTTTCAATTAAATCTTGATATACTTTTTCAAGTTCGGCAAGAGAATTGTATTCATACAAAACAGATGTAATTTCTCGTTTATTCATTCGAAGTGTTTTTTCAGTTATCTGATAAAAATAAACTTTTGTAAAACGAATATTTTTATATTTGTTCAAAATAACAAAAAAAATATGAATTCATCATGTTTTAAAGCAATGAATCATTTTATTTACGTTATTAATAATAAAACCTATATATTAAAAAAATGAAATATCGAATATTAATACTTATTATACTATTTTCTTCCGGATGTAAAGTAGCCCGAACTCCTCAAAAGCAAACAACTTCATATATTTCACACGACAGAAAATCATATGTTATTAACTATAAAGATATTGCAATAAGAGAGATGAAACGATGTGGTATTCCGGCAAGTATTACATTAGCACAAGCCATGTTGGAGTCAGACAATGGAAATAGCACTTTGGCCCGAAAAGCAAATAATCATTTTGGAATTAAATGCCACAATGGCTGGAGTGGACGTAAAATTTATCACGATGATGATCGAAAAGGTGAATGTTTCAGAATGTATAATACTGTTTATGATTCTTATCGCGATCATTCAGATTTTATTGTAAATGGTACCAGATACCAGTTTTTATTTGATCATCATAAATTAGATTATAAATCTTGGGCAAAAGGTTTACAAAAAGCAGGTTATGCAACGAGTAACACGTATGCTAATTTATTAATTTCGATTATTGAAGATAATCAACTTTATATGTTTGATAATGGAAAAGATACACATTACAGCGATTCAACTTATGTTGATACACAGCGCGTAGCACTCGGAGATATTGATAATTTTAAAATAGATATAAATAAGCATACAGTTTTTTCAAAAAACAGAATAGATTATATTCTTGTTAAAAAAGGAGATACATTTAAAACTCTAACTGATGAGTTTCAAAAATTATCGTGGGAAATATACAAATACAACGAGTTGCCTCAAGATGCTGTTTTAGCAGAAGGGCAAATAATATATCTTCAGCCTAAGAGAACTAAAGCCGAAATTGGTTCTGATTTTCATGAAGTAAAAGAAGGTGAAACCATGCATAGTATATCACAACTTTATGGAATTAAGTTAAATAGTTTATACGAGAAAAATTTGATGCAAGAGGGAACCGAACCTAAAGTTGGACAAAAAATATGGCTGAGGAAGCTGAAAACAGAATTTGAAAAAGCGAAGGAAACACCAATAATTACAGATTTTGATCCAGAATAGCTATAATTAGTTAATTTTTTGAATTATTAATTTGCCATTTATTTATATTCTGAAATCCTCGTAAAAATTCGGTTATAGTTAATCGGTTTTTGCCTGCTTGTTGTAATTGAAGAATATGAATATAACCACCATTTACAGTAACTTTTAGAAAAGTTTTTTCATCTGTAATAATTATTCCGGAAGCCATTGAATGTTCCACACATTCTTTTGTTGTTTCAAATATTTTTAATTGAACAATTTGATTTTCGTGATTTGTCAATTCTGTCCAGGCAGCAGGGTAGGGGCTTAATCCGCGAATATGATTGTAAATTGAATGAATATCTTTATTCCAGTTAATTTCACAATCGTTTTTGAATATTTTAGGAGCCAGTTTTATTGTTTCTCCATCATGTAAAAAGTCTGATTGCTTAATCTGAGGATAATTTCCTTCAATAATTGAATTTACAGTTTTTAAAATTAATTCTGATCCTAAAATCATTAAACGATCGTGAAGCAAACCAGCATTATCATTTTCGTTAATTGGAATTTCTTCACGATAAACAATATTCCCGGTATCAATTTCATGTTTTAAGAAAAAAGTAGTTAACCCTGTAGATTTTTCACCATTTATTATTGCCCAATTTATTGGTGCGGCACCTCTGTAGTGAGGCAATAACGAAGCATGTAGATTTAAAGTACCTAGTCGTGGCATTGACCAAACTACTTCTGGCAACATCTTAAAAGCAACTATAATTTGCAAATCTGCTTTTAAGTCGGATAATTGTTTTAAGAAAGATTCATTTTTAAATTTTTCGGGTTGCAGAATTGTTAGATTTTTACTTTTTGCATATTGTTTTACAGCCGATTCCTGAACTTTTTGTCCTCGTCCGGCAGGTTTGTCAGGATTTGTAACTACTCCAACAATGTTGTAGTTTTCTTCAACAAGCTTTTTCAATGGTTCAACAGCAAAATCGGGTGTCCCAAGGTAAACAATACGTAATTTTTTTTTATCCATCGAATATAAAAGTTTGCTAAATTTGAACAAATGTAAAAATTTACCTTTAAACCAAGGTTATAATTAAATATCTAAATTGAAAATAATTTTATGAGAGAAAAATTCAACTGGCAGATTTTTATTAGTATTGGATTGTTGTTTTCGTTTATAGTTATGGGCTTTTCAGGTATTGTTTTGTATATGGCTCCTGAAGGTAGCGTTTCTCGATGGATTGGATGGGAAATTATTCGACTCTCAAAAGATCAATGGGAGAATCAGCATACTATTTTTTCATATATATTTATTATTTTCAGTCTATTCCACATTTTTAAAATCAACTGGGATTTATTCTTTTCCTATTTTAAAATGCAAAAGACTACCTTTAAATATAGTAAGGAAATTTTTCTAGCTATTATTATCACTGTGTTAATTTTTATAGGTACAGTTATGAATTTTCAACCTTTTAAAGGAATAATGAAAATAGGTGGAAATATTTCAAAAAGCTTCAATAAAGCTTCTTATTTTAATAGTGTTCCGGATGTTTCAAATACAACTATGCAACAGTATGCCGAAAGTAATCTTTTAATAACAGATGTAGAACTTAAAAATTATCTTAATGATCTGGGATTTAAATTAACTGATAATTCAATTACTATTGAAGAATTTTGTTTAAATAATAATATTATACCTTCTGAGTTAAATAAATTACTCAAAAAGAAAATAGAATGAATTGATTCTTTACTATTTTAATTTGATTCTTTTTTATTATCTGGTTGATGATTTCGAACTAACTCTAATGTATGCCCCATTTTAACTCGTTTTGTTTCGAGATAAAACTCATTGTGCTTGTTTGGTGCAATTTCGAGAGGTATATTTTCGACAACAATTAATCCGTATGCTTCAAGGCCTTTACGTTTTATGGGATTGTTTGACATTAATTTTATTTTACCCAAGCCGAGGTCTCTTAAAATACTGGCACCAACTCCATAATCGCGTTCATCATCATCAAAACCAAGTTCAATGTTTGCTTCAACAGTATCGCGACCTTGTTCCTGAAGTTTATATGCTTTAATCTTATTAAATAATCCAATTCCTCGTCCTTCCTGATTCATATATAATAGAACACCTTTTCCGGCTTTATCAATTTTTTTCATGGCATCGTGGAGTTGTTGACCACAATCGCAGCGTTTTGAGCCAAAAATATCACCAGTTATACATGATGAGTGTACACGTACACAAACAGCATCATCTTTTGTCCATTCGCCTTTGATTAATGCAACATGCTCAAGTCCATTTGATTTTTGTTTATATGGGATTAATTCAAATTCACCAAATTCTGTTGGTAGTTTTACTCGTGCACCTCTTTCAACAAGACTTTCTTCGTTAAGTCTATATTTAATTAAATCTTCAATAGATATTATTTTTAAGCCGAATTTTTTGGCAATTACAAATAACTCAGGTAACCGGGCCATTGTTCCATCTTCGTTCATAATCTCAACCAATGCTCCACCGGGTTTCAATCCTGCAAGACGTGTAAGGTCAACAACCGCTTCAGTATGACCTGCTCTACGAAGTACACCTTTTTGGCGGGCTTTTAACGGGAAAATATGTCCCGGGCGACCAAGATCTTCTGGTTTTGTAGCCGGATCAACAAGTGCTTTTATTGTTTTTGCACGATCTGATGCAGAAATACCTGTTGTGCATCCATTTCCAATAAGATCAACAGAAACTGTAAAAGGAGTAGCATGTAATGCAGTATTGTTTCCAACCATCAATTCTAACTCTAGTTCTTTACATCGGGTTTCTGATAATGGAGTACATATTAATCCGCGACCATGTGTAGCCATAAAATTTACTATCTCTGGAGTAATAAGTTCTGCTGCTACAACAAAATCACCTTCATTTTCACGATCCTCATCATCAACTACAATTAGTACTTTTCCTGCTTTAATATCATGAATAGCTTCTTCTATTGTATTTAGTTTTTGTTGATGAGTATTTTGATTAATAGACATTTTTTGAATGATTTAGTTGATAAAAAATCTTTTGCAAAAGTATAATAAGAGTTTATAAATAACTAAAATATAGAATATAAATTATGCGATTTATTCTCTTTCAGATCGTTCCCAGTTTACAGATTGAGATTTCTTTAAAAAACGAATGAATCCTGCAATTACCGACAGATTCATTATAAACAGATAATATGGAACAAAAATCAATTTAAAACTTATTCTTTTTGATTGTAATATATAACCGGCAAAAACGAAAAGATAAAATATGCTCTGTGCTACAAAAAGTAAATTATATAAAACAGTATGTGGACTTACTATTACTAAATAAATATTTATTAAAAATAACATTGGGTACGAAAAAGGTACAACTGCCCAACGTAAAACTTTATGTGAAATGTATTGTAAAGTAAGAACCAAATGATAAAATGGATTAAGTAGCTTTTTTAATCGAAAAAGAGTTTGAAATCCTCCATAAGCAATACGGATTTTACGTTTCAATTCCTCGTGAATGCTTATTGATGCTCTTTCAGAAGCAATTGCATTTGAAGCAAATTTAATTTGATACCCTTTTTGGGCAATCTGAAGTGAGATAATAAAATCATCAAGAATTGTATCCGATTCTACAGCTTCAAATAATTCTGTTCGTATTGCAAATAATTCACCAACAGCTCCTATAGCTGAATTAACATTTGATTCTGCTTTTTTAAGTAATGATTCGTATTGCCAGTAAATTCCTTCGCCCGAGTTTACAGCATTATCTTTATTTAAAGGTATAATCCTTTTCCTACCTGTTACACAGCCGTTTTTTTCATTCTTAAACTCTTGTACAATTGCCCGAATACTTTCCTTATTTAATAGGGTATTTGCATCCGAAAAAATTACTATTGGAGTTTTTACAAATTGCATTCCTCTGTTCAATGCATTTATCTTGCCTTTTCTTTCTGTTTCATGATAAACTGATAACTCCTTATATTTCTTTAATGCTTCGTATGTTCCGTCATCAGAACCATCTGTAATCCAAACAAAATGTAATTTCTCTTTTGGATAATCTAAAGAAAATGAGTTTTGAACTTTGGCATCTACAAAATCAATTTCATTATAAGCAGTTACAAAAAGAGTAACTTCAGGTTCGAATAGTTCTGATTGATTAAAATTAGAGTTTCTAAAAAATAAAATAATTTCAGATAAAATGAATACAATACCGGGATATATGATATAAGTATATACTACTACACAAATCAATATCCAGAATAGTGTAATCATATTAATTTTGATTTATAAATTGAATTGCTAATGAACCAATTTTTTCAACCGAGTATTGTTCAATTATTAATTTATGAGCTAAATTGCCCATGTTGTTTTGTAAATCATTATTTCTTAGTAATTTCACAACCATTTCTGCAAATATATTAGCATTATCTGCTATTAAAATATTATTTGGATTTAATCCATCAATACCTTCAGCTCCTTTTGTTGTTGTAACAATTGCTTTTTTTAGAGCCATAGCTTCTATAATTTTAACCCGCATACCACTACCTGAAAATAATGGAGCAATTACTGGTCCTGATTTTGATAAAAACTCATATGCATTATTTACCTGGCCAATAAAATTAATATTTTTTGAATTGAATTTCTTGAAATACCATTTTGGAGCATTTCTACCTGCAATAATTAACTCAACATTAGGAATCAGATTAACTATTAAAGGAAAGCATTTATCGATAAACCAAGTTAATCCTTGCTGATTTGGAATCCAATCGAGTGCTCCAATAAATAAAATTGTTGAATTGGTATTCAATTTTTCAGGTTGAACAAAATATGATTTAAATTCTCTAACATTTACTCCAAAAGGAGAAACGAGGATTGGTTTATTATTACCGTTTTCTTTATAAAAATCTGCATCTGAATTACTTATTGGTAAAACAATATCATATGTATTCAGCAGATTTAATTCAAAATTTTTAAGTCTCTTTGCTAAAATCCCGAAATAGACTGTTTTAATTATTGACTTTGAGCAGTTTGCATTCTCTTCCCATATTTTATATTCAATATTATGAGGACGATAAACTATTTTGCCTAAAGAGTTTTTTCTGATTAAATCGATATAAGATAAAACATACAAACCTTCAATTTGAATAATATCCCATTTTTTTTCTTTTAATAGTGATGTTAATTTCTCAGCAAAATCGATACTAATAAAACGTTCAAGATTATAAGGAATCTTGGAGAAAAATAGATTTTTCAACAGTTTAAATAAAGATATCTTTGTATTGACTTTAACTCCAATGAGTTCAATTTTTTTTTCTAATAAATCTGAAGAATCTAAATTATTTAAATAATGCTTATGAGTAACCATACTAAGTATAGTTACATTATGATTTAATTTGGCATAAGCATAAGCAAAATTAGATATGGCAAGTGTTCCTCCATCAGGGGGAAATAGTGCTTTATTTGTAATTTGTAAGATATTCATTTTTAACTTTCTTCGATTTCCTTTTTTGAAAATTTGCTGAATATTTTCTTAAAGAAAATAAGGTAGGAATCGGCATTAAAAATAACAGAATCGGTAGTTGCTTTATAAGTAAGAAAAATTCCTAAAGGCATTAGAATAAAAGAAGAAATCCACATTCCAATATAAGCAGGCATAACCGCTTCACGTGCAAATTTTTCTCCGGCAATTGAAAGAATATAATAAAATATAAAAAATACAATTGAAATTACTACAGATACTCCAAAGCCACCTTTACGAATAATTGCTCCCAAAGGAGCTCCAATAAAGAAAAATATGAAGCATGCAAATGACAAGGTGAATTTTCGATGCCACTCTATTTCGTGCCTTATGATTCGCTCTATTTTGTAATTAAATTGTTTCTTTGAATTATCAACAGAGTTTTGGGCAGCACGTGCAAAAGTAAGTGCATGATCTATCGCTTCGGATTTCTGTGTAGTTGTTAGTTCTTGTAAAACATTATATGGAATAAAATTTATTTTATCTCCATTATTTATTTTTTTATTTATTATAGATGTATCAATTTCTTTTTTTAATAAACTGACAGAATCTTTTTTTCTAATTCCTTGTAATGAATCTTTTCTTAATAAAGCTAATTTTTTTGTTCGGTCATTTTTATCATTAAAATTCAATGAGTCTATTTTTAATGGTTTATCTTTTTTAGCTTTTTGTTTTCTGAGATTGTTACCCTTATTCTTTTTAATTTTATTTATGTTTTGGTTTGGTGTTCTTTTTTTATCAATAAACTCAGGTTTTTTATTTCTATCTTTTAATTCACTCACCAATGTAGCTTCCTTTTTAAAGTAATTGGTACGAATTAAATTATCGGAGAAGTCTGTTACTAAATTAGTAAATTCTTTCCGTAATGAATCTTCGTAATATTCAAGTTGCTTTAGATTGAGCATCTGGAAATTATTTTTAAACAAATCTTCATCACTTCTACTAAAATCTAAACCCGATAATTCAAAATAAACAATTTGTTTTTCGAAATTATTTCTTTGATGTGGGTGTTTTTTTTCAGTTTTTCTTCGATCTTTTCGAGGTTCTTCCATTTCTTCATAAGAATATCCATTATAAAGCGTAAGGATAATATGCGATTCGTCAGCGGTCATTTTCATATAGCCTGAATCGGCTACTGTTACCATTAGGTTTTCCTTATTGTTTTTATGATCGTAAACCATAATGTTTTGAAGAAGGTTTGTTTTATGATTTTTCTTGGCTATTTTAATACTATAACCCTCTATTCCATTGTAAAAAATTCCTTCTTTAATTTGTAATTCCGGCCGTTGATGCTTAACATCATAAATAAGTGTACCTGTTTTTAAGTTTGTATAAGGAATAACTATATCGGAATAATAATATGCAGAAATACTAATTATAATAGTAAGGTAAATCAAGGGAGACATAAATTTCTGTAATGAAATACCAGCTGATTTAATTGCTATTAACTCAAAGTTTTCGCCCATATTCCCAAAGGTCATAATCGAAGAAAGAAGAATAGCCAAAGGTAGAGCCATTGTAACTAATCGTGCTGAAGCATATACAATAAGTTCAGCTATAATTGTCCAATCTAGCCCCTTGCCTGCCAAATCATCAATATATTTCCATAGAAATTGCATCAATAAAATAAACAAGGATATAAAAAAAGTAAGGACTAGAGGTCCAAGATATGATGATAGTATAAATTTATTGAGTCGTTTCACTAATTTATATTTGTATTTATTCTAAAACGAATACAAAAATAACTTATTTTATATTAAGGAGCCTAATGTAGATTAAAAAACAGATTATATTCCAAGAGTTCTTTTTAATTCTGAAATTTGTGATATCCATAAATTGTTTGCTTCGGTTATTTCAGATTCATCAGAGAAGTCGGTAATTACAAGAGCAACATCGCCTGTAAGTTCATCCTGATGGATTTTAAATTCAAAAAAGAGAGTATCTTCTTCATCATCATCTTCGTCGAGCCAACGAAAGCGAATAAATTGATTTTCTTTTTTAGAAATTAATTCGGCTTGTTGTTCTGATCCGTCCCAATAAAAGGAATAAATATTACCCACAATGTTTACATCATCGGCAAACCATTCTGATAAGCCGCTTGGCGTTGATAATCTAGGAAAAAGTATTTTAGGAGATGCGTTTAGCGTAAATTCCAATTCGTATTTTTTTTTCATTCAGTTTGTTTAAATTTTCACTCATTATTGCAATATATAAAAAATTTTCAGATTTTTTGAATTCTTGTATAGAAGATAAAATAAAAATAAATTATATTTGCAACCCGAAAGGATTTCGTGGAGTTTTTAAAAACAAATATTTTGGCGAGGTAGCTCAGATGGTTAGAGCGCATGATTCATAATCATGAGGTCGCGAGTTCAATTCTCGCTCTCGCTACATCAAAACAAATGATCCCGGTGAATAACCGGGATTTTTTATTTGTCCAAATGTGAATTAAACTGTAAAGTTTAAGAGAACAGGTGGGCAAATAAAAATTAATTGAATTGAATATTTGTTTTGATGTAAAGTTTCCACACAAAGATTCATTGCAGCTTGCTGCAATAATTCTCGCTCTCGCTACTAAAAGCGATTAAGGAATTCCTTAACCGCTTTTTTATTTTAACAAAAACTCTGTACTTTTAATTTATTTAAAATATCATTCATAAGTCAAATATAATAAGTAAGTTGTGTCCTGTAAATTTGAAACAAAACAAACCGTTAGATCGTAATAAATTCAAATAATTGTTAAAATTAGTATGATAAAAAAGATATGCTTTGTATTGATATTTTTGGGTGTACTAATTTTAAATTCTTGTAATAATGCCGATATTATTGATAAAAATGAAAAAGAATGGTTAAGCAAGCATCCTGATCTTGCTGTGGGCATATCAACTAATGTACCACCTTATCAATTTGTAAATAATAAAGGAAAAATCAGTGGAATATTTATTGATTTTTTATCTCTTATTGAAAAAAAACTGGATTATAAATTTAAAAAGGTATATCATTCTGATTTTTCAAAATTGTTATCAGATACCAAATATGGTACAATTGATATATTGCTCGAAGTTCAGAAAACAGAAGAACGACAAAAATATTTAAATTTCACTCCCTATTTAATATCACACCCACATGTAATTGTTGTAAGAAAATCAACTGAAGGAATATCATCAATTAATCATTTAATAAATAAAAAAACCTCGGTTGTTAATAATTATGCTGTACAAGAGTATTTATTGAAGAAGTATCCGCAAATTAATTTAACACTATTGCCCGACGATGTTCGATGTTTAAGGTCAGTTTCTACAGGTCAGACTCATGCTTT
>Ga0154355_1087_pt2 | contig 16480 bp, 13 predicted proteins | sample RifGroA2_FD_115883 | JGI IMG/M metagenome (GOLD analysis project Ga0154355, IMG submission 115883) | Bacteroidetes bacterium GWA2_31_9b
TTACACCTATGGAGTTGCTTTCATCTTCGAGCCAGATGGGTTTGGTTGAATCGAGTTGTAAAAAATGAATAATTAAATCGTTCTCGAACTGTTCGTTGGTTGGCTGCTTGGCCTGACCCAATGCTCCAAAAGCAGAACCTTTGTGGTTTGCCAGTTTTTCGAGATCAAGAATCTGCTCACCTTGTTCTTTAATTTTATGAAGCGTTTCTGTTTTACCGCTTCCGGTTAAACCGCCAACAATAATCAGGTTTTGTGCTTCGGAAAGTTTCAGTTTACCGTATCGCCTGAACGATTTGTACCCACCAACCAAGGTGTAGGTTTTTATACCAATCATTTCGAATAGCCAGGCCATGCTAGCACTTCGCATACCTCCACGCCAGCAATGAACCAACAATTGGTTGTTCACAGCAAGCTCCTGTGCTCTTTCGGCAAAAGATTTCATTTTAGGGCCAACAATCTCGAGTCCTTTTAATACAGCTGTGTTTCGATTAATTTGTTTGTAAGCAGTACCAACAATAGCTCGTTCATCATTATCGAACAATGGAATATTAACAGCTCCGGGGAAATGACCTGTTTCGAACTCTTTCGGAGAACGAACATCCACTACAGGAATTGTTTTCGATAAAATGATAAAATCAGTGATGCTTATTTTCTGAATCATTGAAATAATATTGCGCTGCTAAATTAATGAATAATGATTGATTAATTGCGAATTACGAATTTTGAATTACCTGTTTTGAATTTTTTTTTCTATACTACAGCTAAAAGTGAATAACTTTTAGATATTTAAGAAATCATGCTGTATATCAAAATGCAAGATGGGTTAATTTTATAAAAAAGGCACATTGTAGTGAAGAATGATGAATAAATAAAATGGGTTAAAATCTGGCTTGTTTAATAAAACAACTAACTTTAAGAAAGGGAATTGTAATTTGAAAAACAGCAGATTAATTTTTATTCGGAGTTTATAGTAGTTATATTTATAAATAAGTGAGCAGCAATTATATTTTTAAAATTATTGAAATGTTTTTGGTATCAATTAGTTAAGATATATTATGAAAAAAATGTGCTTTATATTATTAACTTTTGGATATTCAATACTTTCATGTGATAATGAAATTGGAGAAGATATAAAACCTGAATCAAAAACTGAAAAATACTTCACTTTAGTTGGAGAATGGAAAGGGTTCGAGACATATGGTGGATACGGTGGAGATTCATATTTTACTCCTGAAAACACAGATAATATACTATCATTAACCTTTATTCGAAATGGACAACTAATTATAATTGAAAATTATGATCCTACCTTTGTGACAGATTGTTTTGCAACAAAAGTTAATGATGAACCAAATGATTATTTAACAATAAATAGTGACATTATATATTCTATGTTCGGAACATTGATGCTACCATCACGACACTTTATTGTTTCATTAACAGATACTTTGAACATATATGAAGCTAACTGGAGTGATGGTTATGGACATCGTTTTAAAAGAACAACAAAATAACAAACTACAACGAATCACAAATATTGAGGGGTGAAGTGGTTCACATTTTTTTTCTATTTGCAGACCAAGGTAATTTTACCAAAATTGAAGAAATTAAAGATATTTAAGATGGGGTGATTAAGAAATAAAAATTAAATAAAATCGAAAAATGAAAACCTATATTTCAATTTTGAGAGGTATAAATGTAAGTGGGCAAAAATTAATTAAAATGGATGCACTTAGACAAATGTATTCCGATTTAGGCTTTAAAAACATTCATTCTTATATTCAAAGTGGAAACATTATCTTCCAAGCCCAAAAAATAAAACACGAATATTTAGAAAAGAAAATTACTGAAAAAATAGTAGCTGATTTTGGTTTTAATGTTCCGGTTATAGTAATGGAATTTGATTATTTATCAATGGTTTTAAAGAATAATCCTTTTGTTGTTGAAAGAACCGAAGATATAACAAAACTTTATGTTACTTTTTTATCACACGAACCTGTACAAGCGAATATAGATAAAATAAACATAGGTCAATTTCTTCCTGACGAATTCATATTGAAAGGAAAAACTATTTATTTATTTTGTCCTAATGGATATGGTAAAACAAAATTGACGAATTCTTTTTTTGAAAACAAATTTAAAGTTGTAGCAACTACAAGGAATTGGAATACAATAAACGAACTATACAAAATATCTGAGAAAGTAAGTATTTATTAAAAAATAGAGCTAATTCCACTCATTAAAAATCTGTTAAATATTACCACTATAAGTATTCCTAACATAGTTTTCGTTCAAAGCCTCATGTATTTTCTGAACAAAATCTATTAAAAATTTGTTATTTGTTTTTTATGCTTTTGCTAAAATTCAAACAAAACTGTGATAAATATTTAATGTAATTTATTACCCATTTTCATTGTTTCTCGGAGTAAACAAAATAAATATAAAGTATTATCATGACCACAAAAGAAAAAACAAATATAACTGTACGAGCAATTATTAATGCTCCGGTTGAAAAAGTATGGAGCTTTTGGACAGATCCAAAACATATTATTCATTGGAATAATGCATCGAACGACTGGCATACACCAAAAGCAGAAAATGATTTGCGAGTTGGTGGACGTTTTCTTTCACGAATGGAAGCAAAAGATGGCAGTAGTGGTTTCGACTTTACAGGCGAATACATTAAAATTGAAAAAAACAAACTAATAGAATACGATATTGCAGACAGCAGAAAAGTGATAGTAACTTTTGTTTCTAATGGAAACGTAACAACATTGACAGAAGTTTTTGAAGCTGAACAAATACATAAAATAGAATTACAACAAGCAGGCTGGCAATCAATTTTAGATAACTTTAAAAAGTATGTTGAAAAATCAACGAAATTCGAAAAAATGCATTTTGAAATAACCATTCATGCACCTGTCGATAAAGTATTTCAAACTATGTTCGATGCTGAGTTGTGGACAGAATGGACAGCAGAATTTAATCCTTCGTCATATTTCAAAGGCTCGTGGGAAAAAGGTTCAAAAATTCTATTTCTGGGAACCGACCAGGATGGAAATACTGGAGGTATGGTCAGTCGGATTAAAGAGAACATCCCCAACAAATTTGTGAGTATTGAACATCTTGGTATTGTTAAGAATGGTAAAGAAATAATGACCGGCTCGGAAGTTGATACATGGAGCGGAGCATTAGAAAATTATACTTTCACCTACACGAATGGAAAAACATTGCTTTCAGTTGACACGGATAGCAATGAGGAATTTAAAACTTACTTTTTAGAAACCTGGCCCAAAGCATTAAAAAAATTGAAATCAATTTGTGAATAATAATAAATCTTTTTAACCTTTATATTATGGCAAAAGTAAGCACTTATCTCAATTTTAAACGAAATACGGAGGAAGCATTTAACTTTTACAAATCAATTTTTGGAGGTGATTTTACAGGTGGTATTTCACGTTTTAGCGATATTCCTTCCACAGAGAAAATGCCCCCTTTACCTGATGCTGATAAGAATCTTGTGATGCATATCGCGTTACCAATACTTGGCGGACATGTTATTATGGGTACTGATGCTCCTGAATCTATGGGTTTTAAAGTAAATTTTGGAAACAATGTTTACATTAATCTTGAACCTGATACAAGAGTAGAAACAAAAAGATTATTCAATGCACTCTCTGCCGGTGGTACTGTAGAACAAGATTTACAGGAAATGTTTTGGGGCGACTATTATGGAAGTTGCAAAGATAAATACGGTGTACAGTGGATGTTTAACTGTGCTGAAAAAAGCAAATAATACTGAGTAAATTACTATAAAGTATTAAAGATAATGAAAAATTTATCTGCATTTAACTTTATAACTCTCAACGGTTATTTAAATGGTCCTGATGGTGACATAAGTTGGCACAAGCATGGTATCGAAGAAAATCAATATGCCGCAGAAAGTTTAAAATCAGGAAATATTCTTCTTTTCGGACGCAAAACGTATGAAATGATGGCAAACTATTGGCCAACACCCATGGCTATGAAAAACGATCCTATGGTTGCTGAAGGAATGAACAATGCTGAAAAAATTGTTTTTTCAAGAACACTTAAAAAGGCTAATTGGAAAAATACAAAAATAATAAGTGATAATGTAGTATTGGAAATAATGCGTTTGAAGAAATTATCCGGGAGCAACCTAACCTTACTTGGTAGCGGAAGTATTTTAACTTTATTTGCAGAAAATGGATTAATAGATGATTACCAAATAATGATTGACCCAGTTGCTATAAGTTCTGGAACACCAATATTTAATGAAATAAAAAAACCATTAAATTTAAAACTAACAAACGTGAAAACATTCATGAGCGGTGTAGTTTTACTAAGCTACAAACCCTAATTAGTCAGCAGATAAAATCGCATTAATTTTTTAAATTAAATATCTATGAATAACACGATATATCCTTGCCTCTGGTTTAACGGAAATGCAAAAGAAGCTGCTGAATTTTACTGCTCAGTATTTAAAAATTCTGTTATTACTTCGGATACACAGCTGGTTGTAACATTTATGTCAGCCGGGCAAAAATTTATGTGTCTCAATGGAGGTCCACAATTTACTTTCAATCCAGCGATATCATTTTTTGTTTTGTGCGAAACTGAAGATGAGATAAATAAAGCATGGAGTCGTCTTTTAGAAGGCGGATCCGTGTTAATGCCATTAGATAAGTATGAGTGGAGTTCAAAGTATGGTTGGGTACAAGACCGTTTTGGAATCAGTTGGCAATTGTCTTATGGTAAAATGGAGGAAGTCGGTCAAAAGTTCACTCCAGTACTACTGTTTACCAAAGAACAAAATTGTAAAGCAGAACAAGCGATTCAATTTTATACTTCTGTATTTGAAGGTTCAAGCATTGAAGGAATTTTAAGATATACTAATGATGAAAATGAACTGGAAGGAACAGTAAAACATGCACAATTTAAATTGGGAAAACATGTTTTTATGGCAATGGACAGTTCGTTACAACATCTATTTAACTTTAATGAAGCCATTTCTTTTGTTGTTGATTGCGAAACTCAGGAAGAAATAGATTATTACTGGTATAAACTCACTAAAGATGGGGAAGAAAGTCAGTGTGGTTGGTTAAAAGATAAGTTTGGCATTTCTTGGCAAATTGTCCCAATAATTTTGGAAAAGCTCATGAGCGACCAATCTAAATCGGAACGTGTTGTTAATGCATTTCTTCAAATGAAGAAATTTGAAATTGAAAAATTGATTAATGCATAAAGAATAAAAGAACTAATATTTCATTGCAATTTTAGATAAATTGAATTGGTAAACTGTTATTCGTTTGATTGAATAGAATGTAGTACTAAAAAACAAAATCACTATGTTATTGTTAATTTACGCTTCTATATTAGAAATTAAATTTATAATATGAAATTCTTTGGAAGACCCTTGTTTAATATTATCCAAAGACAGTTAAAACCACTTTTTACGTTTCATATAAACTAGCATTAAAATTGCAATTAAAAACATTAAACCCATCACAACAAAATATCCCCACTTCCAATCAATTTCAGGCATATAATGAAAGTTCATTCCATACACACCCACTATAAATGTTAATGGAATAAATATGGATGTAATAATGGTAAGTGTTTTCATTACCTGTGTCATGTTATTGCTCTGATTCGACTGATTTAACTCAACCAAGCTTCGTTGATCTTCTTTAAAAGACTCTACCAGCTCGAAATTGTATTGTACATGATCTTTAATGTCCCTTAAGTATTTGAAGTTCGATTCTTCAATTTGATTGGGCTCATCGCTTATTAAGTTTTGAAGCGACTCTAATAAACCAAATACATATTTACGAACTGTTACAACTTTCTTTCTTATTTCATGCAATCTATGAATATAATTCTGATCTGGATATTCAACTAATAAATCTTCTATTTCGTCTAATTGTTCTCTTAAAAATTCCATTACATTAAAATAATTATCGACAACAAGATCAACCAACACATAAAATAAATAATCAGTTCCATTTTTATTCACTTTTCCTTTTTGATTTAATGTTCTTTCTTTAGCCTGTATGAAAAAATTACCCGGATTCTCCTGAATTGTAATCAAATAATTATGCCCTAGGACAATACTTAACTGTTCATACTTTATTTCTTTATCTATTTGCAACATTTTTAATGTAAAAAGTAAGTGATCACTATAATATTCAACTTTAGGAAGAAGATCTATATATACCAAGTCTTCGAGCAAAAGTGAATGTAAATTAAAATATTTTCCAATCTTTTCGATAGAATCATTACTCTGCAGAGAATTAAAATGAAACCAGTTAACATTATCTTTTTTTAATAAGGGAAAAAGATCATCAATATTTTCTTTTTCAAATATGTCGGCTCCAGTTTCGTTATAAGCTAATAAATTGTTTTTTAAACTCTCTTGTAAATTTGATCTTTTATTGTTCTGATTTTTATCACTTTCCTGAGTACTTGAAATAAATTCATTTTTTTTCTTTTTCATGTTAATTGATTTTTCTAAATCAAAGATTAATTCCTTTTATATCTTTATATAAATCAACAGCATATAAGTCTGTCATGCCGGAAACAAAATCTACGATGGCCATTGTTTTATTATAAAAACACTGATCTTCGACATTAAATTGTGATGGAATAATAGATAGGATTTTTTTGGAGTAATCGCTATCAGGATTGAGAAGAGCAGAAATAAACTCGTCCAAAAGTGTTCCTAAAACATTAAATCCTGTTAATTCGATTTTAACAACCGATGGGTGTTTGTAAATTTCTTTAATAGCTAATGTTTGGCAATTCTCAAATGCTACTTTACAAGATCCGCTTAATCCTTTCACTAAGCTCGATTCAAAATCACCATTCAGAATTTTATCATGATTTGTGATAAAAACAGATGCTGTTTCCTTAATAAGTTTGCTAATTACCGATGCTCTAAGGTAAGTAACTTGTTCGTTTAAATCGGTTACTTCTTTAAAAACTTCATCTTTTTGTTTATAAAAACTCTGGTCTTCTTGCTTATCAAAGAATCCAAGCAATAATTCAAAGGTTTTGCTTGTATCTAATATGTTGAGTTTGTGGGCATCCTCAATATCCATAATTTCGTAACAAATATCATCAGCAGCTTCAACAAGAAAAACCAATGGATGACGAACAAATGATAAAGGGTTGTTAGATATTTTTTTTAAACCCAATTCATTTGCAATAGATATAAATGTTTCCTTTTCGGATTGAAAGTACCCAAACTTCTTTTTCCCTTTAACTAATGCATCCGATCCATAAGGATATTTAATAAGCGCTGCAAGAGAAGAATATGTAAGAGCAAATCCGCCTTTCCTACGTCCATTAAATTGATGGGTTAATAATCGAAGTGCATTAGCATTTCCTTCGAAATGAGTCAAATCTTGCCACTGCTCTTCAGTAACTTTAGGTTTTACGTTTTTCCCGTTTGCTTCTTTAAAATATATCGAAATGGCCTCTTCGCCTGCATGCCCAAAGGGAGGATTGCCTAAATCGTGGGCTAAACATGCAGCAGATACTATTGAGCCGAGTTCATCGAGAATATCTTTATTTTGTATATCGTTTCTTTTCTTTAGTTCCTGAGCAACTCTATTTGCCAATGATCGACCAACACTTGCAACTTCTAAACTATGGGTCAACCTATTATGAACAAAAACACTTCCGGGTAATGGAAAAACCTGTGTTTTATTTTGCAACCTACGGAAAGGGGATGAAAAAATTATCCGATCGAAATCGCGTTGAAACTGTGAACGTATTTCGTCTGTATTTGATAATTCTTTATTTTCTTGACCAAGTCGTTTTGCCGAAAGAAGCTTGTCCCATTGCATCATAAATATTTAGAATAAAGTATATTTAAAAATACATTCAACTGATTAAATGTCAATTCCCAAAAAGATTCTTACTAAATAACCAATACCGAATGTAAATGCAGCAACACCCATGCTAATAATGAACATTTCCCAAAATCGTTTACTAAAATTCAGATCTTTTGCAACAGAAATGTAATAGTTAAAAAATAAAATGACTAAAACAGCTAAGGTTAACGTTAATACTAAGCAAATAAAGTAATTCGTAAATAAAAAATATGGTAGAATTAAAATTACAACTGTGAAAATATAAGCCAGACCAGTATAAAATGATGATGCCATCGCGTTTGATCCATTATTGTCTGCTTTGGTCGATAAATATTGCGATGCAGCCATTGAAAATGAAGCAGCAATTCCTGTAATTAATCCGGCAATAGCAATTAATCTGGTATTTTGCAAAGCAAATGTTAAACCAGCTAATGTTCCGGTAAGTTCAACTAAAGCATCGTTAAGTCCAAGAACGATTGATCCAACGTATTCAAGTTTTTTTTCCTCAATCATGGCGATGAGTTCTTTTTCGTGGCCATCTTCTTCGAGCGCAATTTGTCGGGCTTCAGGGACAAACGATGCTGCATCCATGTATGATTTTTGAGCACCTCCTTCTCCCCGTTCCATAAGTTTTATTCCAAAAGTAATTCCGAAAATGCGGGCAATCCAGTAAAATTTAAAAACCTTAAACCAGTTTGGCTTAACTTTAGCATTGCTTATTTCTTTCCAAAAGATATAATGTCGCATTTCATCATTGCCAATGCTTTCGAGCAACTTGCTGTTTTTTTCATTTTTTACTTTACGGGAAAGTCTAGTATAAATATAATACTCTGTAATTTCGTTTCGCTGAAATTGTTTTATCTGTTCAATTTGCTCAGCATTTAAATTTCTGTTCATTTTATAATTATTTTATAAACCAAAGTTAACCATACTTAAAATGAATACCCAATTAATAAATTAAAATTATCGGCCCAATCGCCATGAACTTTAAATGTTACACCAATCATTATATGCCTTTTGAACCGATAAGTTAAGGAATACCGTTGATAAAAATTACGTACTTTATAAGGAGCATAAACATATGTACCCCAATATTGTGAAAAATCAAACTGTCCAAAAAGAAAATGATGCCCAACTAAAAAAGAGATTTGTTGATTGTCTGTTTCGAGATTTAGACGTTTCATTTTTTCTTTAACTGCTCCATCGTTAATATACTCTAAGCCGGTACTTAGTCCATTTATTTTAGTTACTTTTCTACCAACAACTCCATAAAAACCAAAAATAAAAGTTTGCGTTTCTGGATTTTCAATATCTTTTTCAACTGTTTTAAATGTTCCAAAAGTATTCACGTAAAAGAAATTGAATGGTTTAAATTCTTGATTTTGGAAATTAGGAAAATCAATTTTTCCATTAAGATTATAGTTTAACCCTATTCCAAAAGTTGGAAAATTCATTCCATAATTGGGTGACTTTGTACCTCCATTTGAAATGTGGTTGTATTTTGCATAAGCCATTAGTGAAAAGTTATTGTTCAATTTAAAGTTTGCATTCAGGTCGATATGGGTAATAAATGCAAAATGAGTTGAGAAAAATAGATTTTCAGGATTGTTGATTTCATCATAAATATGATCAAGGTAAGTTAGTCCTATTCCCATTCTTGTTGAAAGTTGAAAAACTTTCGTTCTAATTAAATACGGTTCTGCAAATCCTATAATGTTATAAGAGCTTCCAATTACTTCTGGGTTTGAATAGTTCATATATAAAATTGAAAACCCTACTTTTGAAAAACAATTGCATTGTTGATAATTTTTTTCTTTTATCCGAAGCCATGCTATTTCTGCTTCTAGACCAAAAGAATTCGAATTTGTAAGCTGTTCTATTTTGCTTGAATGAGCTAAAATTATTCCATATTGAGGTTTAATTCCAATTTGTAAAGGATTTGAAATTGAATCGTCAGCTCTTGTATTTTTTACAAGCAATAAAATCATGAGAAAAAGGATAAACCGATAAAGCATATCAATTCATAATTAAATTATATGTTAAGATAAATGATTTATTTTTTACAATAAAATACTGAATAAGAAAGATTGTTTAGTTTATCTTTTTTCTAACTTTTTAAAACAAAAAGTTATTTAATAACTTTATTTAAAACAGATTACAATTCCATTCGTCAAAAAGTTTTAAAATTAATATTTAACAAGCTTGTTTCACATCATGCTGATTTACTTGCTTTTATATTTACTATTTTGTTTTATTAACAACTTTAACCTTGTTTTTTTCACATATATTTAATAAATAAATTACAAACCTACTGACCGTAATTTTTTTTGTTTCATATTTTTTATTTTATTTGCCAATTGTTTTTTAACTAATGGAATTATACATAGTTAATGGATTTCGAAAAAAAATTAAAAGCTAAAACTCTCTTCGCAGTAATATCAGTACTGTTTATATTATGTGCTTTGTACTTTTATCTTGGTGTTAAAAATCAAAAAAATTACCGCGATTGGCAAATCCAAAAAGAAAACGAAGTAGTTAGTGTTGAAATAAAAAATCTACTTTACAATACCAATACTGCGTATCAACAAAAAATTCAATATTTCATAAATAATCCTGAAATAAAACGAGATTTTTCGAATAACAATATTCAAGAATTGTATCAAAAAGTATTTCCATTTTATAGTGTACTAAAAACAGAAAATCCATATTATTTCATTATTAATTTTTATAAACCCGACAATAATTTAGCATTAAAATTAGATGTTGTACCCGGTTCATACTCAAAAACAGCTATTCCGGAATCATTCGTTTCTAAAGTAAACAGTTCTTACAAAAAATTATCAGGATTTGAAAAAAGTGAAGGAAATTTGTTTTACAAGATTGTTGAACCATTATTTCTTAATGGAAAGTATATTGGTTGCATTGAGTTTGGATTAAGAGAAAACGAAGTTGTTGAATCCATATCAAATAAATACAACGTTCAAATTGCAAGTATTTTTAACAAACAACAAACATCAACTGCAATAATTGAAGATATTTCCGAACAAAATTCAAACTGCGAAATCATAATTCATTCATTATATAATAGTTTGCTTTTTTCTCAAATAGAAATTACTAATAATAAAATTATACCCGGCAAATTAATATATAACGACAAACAATACTCTTACGATGTAATTGAAATTCAAAATAATTTTAAAACCGATGGATTTACTGGGGTTATTTTTACAAAAGACATTACTGAGTTAGAAAATCAATTTCAGGTTACCTTATATAAATCACTTCTAGTTGTCATATTAATTCTTACATCTGTATTTCTCATTCTTCATTACTCATTCAATATTATAATTAATAAAGTTTTTCATCTTCAGGATTCGTTAGATAAGAGATTAGCTGAAAAATCAAAAGAAATTATAAAAACCAATGCTGAGCTAAATCAAATTTTTAATACAACCGGCAATAGTATGCGATTAATAGATACGAATTATAATATTATTCGTGTTAATAGAGCATTTACAAGTATGTCGGGAATTAGTAAAGAAAATGCCGAAGGTAAAAAGTGTTTCGATGTTTTTCCTGGTCCATATTGTCATACAGCAGAGTGCCCATTAACCAGAATAAAAAATGGGGAAGAACGAGTTGAACAAGATATTAAAAAGAAAAATGCAAATAATGTAATTATCCCAGGAATTACTACTTCGGTAGCTTTTAAGGGTAACAACGGTGAAATGTTAGGAATAATTGAAGACTTCAAAGATATTTCGAAACGAGTAGAAATTGAAGAGGCTTTAAAAAGAACAGAACAACAATTTTCCTATTTTATGGATAATATTCCGGTAGGTGTTTTTATTAAAGATGAAGATAGCCGAATAGTTTATTCAAATAAATATCTAAATAATTTAGTTATAGGAGAATCCGGAATAGGTAAATTACCACAAGAACTTTTTACTGATAAATACGCATCCAGAATAATAAAAGAAGATCATAAAGCCATTTCAGGAGAAATTCTTGTTTTAGAAGAAGACCTTCCAAACAGAACTGGTGCTATTTACTCCTTTTTAACTCACAAATTCAGATTCAGAGGAGCCGATAATAACTGGCATATTGGAGGCGTTTCACTTGATATCACTAACAAAAAGAAAACCGAACTTCAATTAAAATTATTATCCAATGCTATTCAACACTCTCCAACTTGTGTAATTATAACCAATCTTAAAGGTGTTATTGAGTTTGTTAATCCAAGTTTTACTCAAATTACCGGTTATTCAGCAAATGATGTTATAGAAAAAGAAATAAGTATTTTACGATCAGAAGAACTTTCAAGAAGTATTTATCAGGATATCATGGACATAGTGATTACCGGCGTTGATTGGCAGGGAGAATTTCAGAATATTAAGAAAAATGGAGATAAATACTGGGAGCTGGCATCAATTTCACCAGTAAAAAACGATAAAGGTGAAATCACCCATTTTGTATTTATTTCAGAAGATATAACTACAAGAAAAATTAATGAAAAAGAACTGATTAAAGCAAAGGAAAAAGCAGAAGAAGCTGACAGATTAAAATCTGCTTTTCTGGCAAACTTATCGCACGAAATAAGAACTCCAATGAACGCAATAATTGGATTCTCAAATCTTTTGCTCGACGAAGAAGTACCTTATGATGAACGTGTTAAGCTGAATAATCTTATTAACGATAATAGCTTTAACTTACTCAAGATTATTGATGATATTATTGATATTTCAAAAATCCAGTCTGGGAAAATCGATATTCAAAAAACAGAATGCCACGTTAATAAACTAATTAGTGATTTGCAACAAGAATTCACGAACAGGGTAAGTGCAAATACAAAGAAGGAAATTCGATTATCTATAAACAAGGGAATTAGAAGAAAAAACTTCACAATAGTTACCGATACAAAAAGACTCTATCAGGTTCTTTATAATTTAATTGAAAATGCTGTAAAATTCACAACCAAAGGTTTTGTTGAATTTGGATATACCTTAAAAGACAATAATACAATTCAGTTTTATGTTATTGATTCGGGTATAGGAATTGCAAATGATAAATTTGATCAGATATATGATATGTTTCGTCAAGCTGACGAGTCGTTTACTCGCGAATACGGAGGTATCGGAATCGGACTGACAATAGCAAAAAAAATAGTTGAACAACTTGGTGGAGAAATTTGGGCACAATCAACACCAAATCAGGGTACCAATATTTATTTTACTCTTCCATTGGAGCCTTTTGATCAAAAATTTGAAAAAAATTTACAAGAAGATATTCAGGAACATGGTTTCAACTGGCATAATAAAGTAGTACTTGTAGCCGAAGATATTGAAACCAACTTTACATTTATAGAAGAAGCCCTGTTGCCTACAAAAGCAAAAATTCTTTGGGCAAGAGATGGTAAACAGGCTGTTGATATGTGTACATCTAACGATCAAATTGATTTGGTATTAATGGATATTAGAATGCCTATTATGGATGGCATTGAGGCTACACGTCAAATAAAAAAAATAAATAAAAACCTTAAGATTATTGGACAAACTGCATATGTTCATAATAATGAAGAAGTCATTTGTAAAGAAGCAGGGTTTGATACATACATGAGTAAACCTATTACAATTGAAAATCTTCTTTTTGCGATAAATCATGTATTCTCATCAAATTAATTTTGTTTTCTACTTAACTTCATCAGACTTTATCAACACTTCTATTTATCAATTTTTACTACTTTTATTTTTTTGTTAATTACCAACATCCTTAATTGTATCATTTTAATATTAAATTTCTTACATTTATACCTTTATTTGCAAACATTTAACCTTAAAGATCATGATTGCAATCTATATTCAAGAATTACTAGCTACAAATAACCGGGTTATACTTCCTAATTTCGGAGCATTTTTGGTTAGAGCAACATCAAAAAGTAAAGATGCGAATACCCTTGAAGAGAAACTAAAAGATGTTTATTTTAGTCCCTTTTTAAAATTTAACGACGAATTACTCGAAAAATATATCATTACAAAAGAAGGTTTAAGTAAAGCTGAAGCTTCAGAGAAGATTAAAAAATTTATTGAAGAGGTAAAAAATCAACTCGATAACGAAAACCCCTATGATATAAAATCCTTTGGAAGTTTCACTTCCGATAAACAAGGAAAAATTCAATTTAATCCAATAATTTTAGAATCATCCGAAGTAAAAACAAATGAAGTAATTGCTGAACAAAAAAAACCTAAAGAAACAAAACAAAAAGAAACTGTTAAAAAAGCAGTTAAAGTATCTCCACAAGAGACTGTAAAAGAAACAGTGAAAATTGTTGAACCCAAAGAACCTGTAATAGAAGTAAAATCATCACCAAAAGAAAATATTAAAGAAGAACCAAAAGTTGTGACAAAACAAACTGTAATATCAAAAAAGGAAGAAGTTAAGATTCAACCCAAAAAAGAAAAATCATCAATAAATAAAGGACTTGTTTGGTCAATTGCATTAGGGTTACCATTAGCAGCCATTTTTATTTGGGGCTTACTCAATTTCGACACCGTAAATAAAATCCTAAAAAAGGATACAAAAGAAAAAGTGAAAACTGAAGAAACACTTATTAGTGATGCTGACGAGAAAACCTCAGAGGAAATAATTGAAGAAGAAATAATTGCTCAATCAGAAACACTAGAAGTAGAAAAAGCACAATCTATCGAAAAACCTGTACAGTCGGATCCTACAGAAAAAAAATATTATATAATTGCCGGAAGTTTTAAAAATGATACTTATGCAAGCAACTATGTAAAAAAATTACAGGAACAAGGGTTTCCTGCTGAAAAACTTGCAGAAAGAAACGGGATGCATGCAGTTAGTTTTAACTCATTTGCCGATAAACAAAAAGCTTTTGCTGAATATAAATTTATTACTCAGCAAAAGAAACTTCAAGCCTGGATACTTTACTATTAACATTTCAGAATAAATTTATTAAGCCGCTTAAACCGCGGCTTTTATTATTTTATAACATTTGATTCTACTAATTTAATTCGTACTTTTAAATTCATTCTGTTTTTTATAAAATATTCTGAATTAATTTTGTTTATTTTGCGCTTAATTAATCAATTATACCTTTTTATGAATGAAAATAAAATACGCTGATCTTATTGAACAAACCTTTGACTTTCCACAAAAAGAATTTGAATTGGATGATGACAATTTGCTATTCCACAAAATCCCTTTGATGGACATTATTGAAAAATACGGAACCCCACTTAAATTCACCTATCTTCCGCAAATATCAAATCAAATAAAAAGAGCTAAAAAATGGTTTGCAAATGCTATGGAAAAAGCAGAATATAAAAGCGACTATTTTTATTGTTATTGTACCAAAAGTTCTCATTTTAAGCATGTATTACATGAAGCATTAAAAAATGATATTCACATTGAAACATCATCGGCTTTTGATATCAATATTGTAGAAAAACTTTTTGAGGATAAGAAAATAGATAAATCAACGTATATTATTTGCAATGGCTATAAACGCGAAGCATATCTCGATAACATAGCCCGTTTAATTAATAACGGTTTTAAAAATACAATTCCTGTAATTGATAACATAAATGAAATTACACAATTCGAAGAAAGAGTGGAAGTACCTTTTCAGGTAGGAATTCGAATTGCATCAGAAGAAGAGCCAAAGTTCGAATTTTATACATCGAGACTTGGAATTGGTTATAAAGACATTGTTCCGTTTTATAAAAAGAAGATCAGAGAAAATCCGAATATTAAACTTAAAATGCTTCACTTTTTCATTAATACCGGTATTAAAGATAATGCTTATTACTGGAGTGAGTTAGGAAAATGTTTGAATGTTTATGGTGAGCTTAAAAAAGTTTGTCCCGAATTAGATTCTTTGAATATTGGAGGCGGATTTCCAATTAAAAACACCCTATCTTTTGATTACGATTATGAATACATGATTGAAGAAATTGTTTCACAAATAAAAATATATTGTGAAGCAAATAATTTGAAAGAGCCCAACTTGTTTACCGAATTTGGATCTTTTACTGTTGGCGAAAGTGGTGGTATAATCTACTCTGTATTAGGTCAGAAAAAACAGAACGACCGAGAGGTTTGGAATATGATCGATAGCTCGTTTATGACAACCCTACCCGACAGTTGGGCAATAAATAAGAAATTTATTATGTTGCCAATAAATAAGTGGAATAATACTTACGAAAGAGTTTTTCTTGGTGGATTAACTTGCGACAGTGACGATTATTACAACTCTGAACAACATAGCAATGCTATTTATTTACCAAAAGTATCATCCGGAGAAGATTTATATATTGGGTTTTTTAATACTGGTGCTTATCAGGATTCATTAAGCGGTTTTGGAGGAATACAACATTGTTTAATTCCATTTCCAAAACAGGTAATTATTGATAAGGATAAAAAAGGGAAATTTGTTTACGAATTATTTTCCGATGAGCAAACCCCTCTTGATATGCTTCAGATACTTGGGTATTAAACACAATTTTTTATTTTTTAAATTTAAATGATGAACTACGCTGGTATTCCTGACGAATATGCAAAAC
>Ga0154355_1105_pt1 | contig 15977 bp, 13 predicted proteins | sample RifGroA2_FD_115883 | JGI IMG/M metagenome (GOLD analysis project Ga0154355, IMG submission 115883) | Bacteroidetes bacterium GWA2_31_9b
ATCTGCCACGTGGTAGATTTTTCTTTGTTAAGCCTGCAAAGTAAACCCTGTCGAGCTTTTGAATACGATAACCCAGCGATTCAAATATACGACGTACAATTCGGTTTTGACCGGTATGAATTTCAATTCCTACTTGTGATTTGTCTTCTTCTTCAACATAGCTTATAGCATCAGCAGAAACGGTAATATCATCAACCTTAATACCTTCAACAATACTTACCATATCGGCTTTAGTAACAGGTTTATCAAGAAATACATGATAAATTTTCTTCTTTACATAGCTTGGATGAGTAAGTTGTTTTGTTAATTCACCGTCGTTTGTTAAAAGTAATACGCCAGTTGTGTTTTTATCGAGTCGTCCAACAGGATAAACACGTTCTTCGCATGCATTTTTCACCAGGTCGAGAACTGTTTTTTCTGCATGTCGATCTCTAACAGTAGTAATATAATCTTTAGGTTTATTTAATAAGATGTATACTTTTTTCTCGTTGCTTAAAACTTTACCTCTGTGTCGTACAACGTCTTTAGGCATTACTTTTGCTCCCAGCTCAGTAACAACTTTGTCGTTTACTGTAATAAAGCCTGCTTCAATGAGTTCGTCAGCCTCGCGACGTGAGCATACTCCTGAATTTGCAATATATTTATTTAAACGTATTGGCTCACCATAGTTATGAGGTTTTTCTATTTCTGCATCCTTACTTCCTTTGTTGAATTTGCTGTCAGATCTTGCTGGTCTTTCAGGTCTCTCTGGTCGAGGTTGCCTCTCAGGTTTTTCAACTGATTTCGATGTTTTATGTTCAGGTTTTTGATATTGCTTTTTCATAACGTAATGTGCTCTGGTATAAATCTATTTTAACTTTTGCAAAGGTAACAATTTATTCCCATAAATCATTTGTACCGAATGGTTTTAAAAATGTATTAATAGATCAGCTTGTTAGATGTAAATGTTAAAGTTTATAAAAATATTATTCATCTAATTTGAATTCATTATCTTTATTCGATTTTTTTAAAATCTACAAATTTAATCGCAATAATATGACATTAATAAAATCAATTTCTGGTATTCGTGGAACGATAGGTGGAAAATCAGGTGATGGATTAAGCCCTTTAGATACTGTAAAATTTGTATCGGCATATGCACAATGGATTATTAATAATACAAAAGTACAAAAAATAAAAGTTGTAGTTGGCCGTGATGCACGTATTTCAGGCGAAATGGTTAATCATGTAGTTATCGGAACACTCATGGGAATGGGAATTGACGTTGTTGATATTGGCCTGGCAACTACACCAACTACTGAAATTGCTGTTACATCAGAAAATGCTCAGGGTGGAATAATCCTTACTGCAAGTCATAATCCTAAACAATGGAATGCACTTAAACTTCTTAATCATAAAGGTGAATTTCTATCTGCTGCTGAAGGCGCTCTTGTGCTTGATATTGCTGCTAAAGAAAGTTTTATGTATGCCGATGTTGATAAATTAGGTTCGCTTGTAATCAAAACAAATTACCTCGATATTCATATTCAGCAAATATTAAAACTTCCTTTAGTTGATGTAAATGCTATTCGAAAAGCTCAGTTTAAAGTTGCCATTGATGCTGTAAATTCTGTTGGAGGAATAGCAATTCCTGCTTTGTTAAAAGCTTTAGGTGTAAAAGAAGTTATTGAATTGTATTGCGATCCAAATGGAATTTTTCCTCATAACCCGGAACCGTTGCCTGAGCATCTAACCGAAATATCAAAAGTGGTTAAAGATAAAAAAGCACATTTGGGCTTTGTTGTTGATCCTGACGTAGATCGCTTAGCGATTATTAATGAAGATGGAACTATGTTTGGCGAAGAATACCCCCTGGTTGCAGTTGCCGATTATATTCTGCAAAATAAACCTGGTAATACCGTATCAAATTTATCCTCAACACGTGCATTACGCGATGTAACTCAAAAATATGGAGGTAGCTATTTTGCTGCAGCAGTTGGCGAAGTAAATGTTGTCGATAGCATGAAAAAAAATAATGCGGTTATCGGAGGCGAAGGAAATGGTGGTGTAATTTATCCCGAAATTCATTACGGCCGTGATGCGTTGGTTGGAATAGCATTGTTTTTAACATATCTGGCAAAATCGGGGAAAAAATGCTCTGAACTTAAATCGCAATATCCTAAATATGTAATATCCAAAAATAAAATTGAATTGACTCCTAAAATAAACGTTGATAAAATTTTGGAGTCTATAGAAAATAAATTTGCACACGAACAAGTTAGTACAATTGATGGAGTAAAAATTGATTTTGAAAATGGATGGGTTCATTTACGAAAATCGAATACAGAGCCCATTATTCGTATATATGCTGAAAGTAAAGATGAGCTAAGTGCAAACAATTTAGCGGAAAAAATTATAAGTGAAATAAAAAAAATGATATAAATAAAAAATATAATGAATCGAAAACACTACATTCTTATAGCTATAGTCGCTGTAGCTGTTCTAATAATTGTAATCACTGGTTTTGGGAAAGAAGAACCCAACAATCAACTCAAAGTAAAAGCACAAAAAGGAGAATTTGAGATTCTTGTAACAATAACAGGTGAATTACAGGCAAAAAGTTCAATTGATATTACCGGTCCTGCAGAAATAGGTAATAGCCGCGATTTACGTATTCGTGAAATAAAAATTCAGGATCTTGTTCCTGAAGGTACGCTCGTTGACTCCGGACAATATGTTGGCGATTTAGACCGATCTGAAGTATCAATCAGTTTAAAAGATTTAAAAGACGAACTGGAGAAGGCAGAATCACAATTCATTAAAATTCAGCTTGATACAACTATGCTTTTACGCGATTTACGTGATCAGTTGGTGAATTTGAAATTCGCAAAAGAAGAGAAACAAATAGTGCTTGATCAAAGTCAATATGAACCACCAGCCACTATTCGTCAGGCGAAAATTGAACTTGAAAAATCAGACAGAGCATTTGATCAGACTGAGAAAAACTATTTATTGAAAAAAGAACAAGCAAAAGCCGATATGCGCGAAGCAAGTATTAATCTGCAAAAAGCACAAAGAAAAGTGGTTGAGCTCGAAAATGTTATTAGCAAATTCCGAATTTATGCTCCGGCATCAGGTATGGTAATCTATAAAAAGGAATGGAGTGGCGAAAAACGAAAAGTTGGTTCGTCAATAAACCCTTGGGATATGTCTATTGCTACTTTGCCCGACCTTTCGAGCATGTTATCGAAAACCTATGTAAACGAAATTGATATTAGCAAAGTAAAATCGGGACAAGCTGTTCGAATTGGTATTGACGCATTCCCTGAAAAAAAATATACTGGTAAGGTGCTTGAAGTAGCAAATATTGGAGAACAATTACCAAATACAGATGCCAAAGTTTTTGAGGTACTTGCAAGTGTTGATCAAACCGATAGCATCTTGCGCCCTTCGATGACTACAAGTAATCAGATAGTAACGGATGTATTTACAGATGTTATTTTTGTTCCTCTTGAGGCTATACATAATAACGACAGCTTGAGTTTTGTTTATACCACATCAAATAAAAAACAAATAATTGTTCCCGGTTTGTCAAACGAAAATTATATAATTATCGAAAAGGGTTTAAACGAAGGAGATGAAGTGTACTTGTCGGTTCCTGAAGAAGAAGATAAATTAAAATACTCCGGATTGGAACTTATTCCTGTTTTAAAAGAACGTGAATCGCAGAAAAAACTCAACGATCAATTGAAGCAGAAACAAGCCGAAGATCGAAAAGTAATGAAAGAGAATAATCGCAGAAATGGTGCGGGTTCATATAAAAAGAATTAAAAAAAATCAATTATGAATAATGAACATTCAATATCCCTGCCTGCAGTAGGCAGGCAATGTTGAATGTTGAAAAATATGACAGCAGAAAACACAAGAAAATATGATTTAGAGGAACGATTAATAAGTTTCGCTTTATTGGTTATTCGGATTGTAGAAATACTTCCTGACAATAAAGTAGGTAATCATATTGGAGGACAGCTACTTCGATCTGGCACATCTCCTGCTTTTAACTATGGTGAGGCTCAAAGTGCAGAATCGATTAACGACTTTATTCATAAAATGAAAATTTGCTTAAAAGAATTACGCGAAACTAAAATTTCATTAAAAATAATAAAAAGAAAGCCTCTTCTTAAACCTGATGATATAATTAATGAAGGATTAAAAGAATGTGATGAGCTAATAGCAATTTTTGTAAAAAGTATTGATACAGCTCAAAGAAATAAAGTTACTCATGTTAAGAAATAGGTTTAGTCCTTCTACATTCAATATTGATTGTTGGAAATTGGAAATTAATTACTATAGAAATAAATGAACTTACATAAAAGGAAGAGATGATATTTGAACGATATTTTCATGATTTTGAAATTGCTTTTGAATCGATTTTAGATAATAAGCTAAAATCAAGTCTTACCGCTCTCGGAATTATTTTCGGTACAGCAGCTGTAATTAGTATGCTTGCTATTGGAAACGGTGCTCAGCAAGAAATTCTGGAGCAGATTAAAATGGTTGGTGTAAATAATATTGTTATAACACCAATTGTTGATGTTACCGAGGATGGCGAAGAATCGAGTAGTGAAAGTGGAGAAAACGGATCAAAGCAAAAGAAGAAGTTTTCACCCGGATTAACTCTCGAAGACTTGAAAGCAATAAACAATATTATCCCTTCAGTTAAACGAGTTACTCCTGAAATAATTGTCAATTCCTTTGTAGTTCAGAATGGAAAAAGAGTAGCGGCAAAGGTAGTTGGTGTAAACAACGATTATTTCGAATTGTACAATGTAAATCTGGAAAAAGGAACTATTTTTAGTGATTATCAGGTAGATAATGGGATTCCTGTTTGCGTAATCGGAGCAAATATCAGTTCAAAAATATTCAGCGATGTTGATCCAATTAACCAATACTTGAAGTTTGGACATGTGTGGTTAAAGGTTGTTGGAGTGCTCGAGAAGAGCGATATTAAGCTGTCTGCAGCTGAAAATGCAGGTGTTAACCTGGTGAACGACAATGTTTTTATTCCTGTACAAACCATGTTGCTACGATATAAAAACAGAGCTCTTTTAAATTCCAAAAAACTAGGAGGCTCAGGTTTCTCTGGAATGTTCTTCTTTTCATTTTCAAGCAATCAGGAAACAACATCGAGTAATTACAACCAGCTCGATAAAATTGTTGTTCAGGTTGAAGAAACGGAGCAGATAACAGCTACAACAGAAATACTCAGCCGTATGCTTTTACGAAGGCACATGGATGTTAAAGATTTTGAGATTACTGTACCCGAACTTTTATTAAAACAACAACAACGTACAAAAGATATTTTTAATATTGTTCTTGGAGCTATAGCCAGTATTTCACTTATTGTTGGTGGTATTGGTATTATGAATATTATGTATGCCACAGTAATGGAGCGCATTAAAGAAATTGGAATACGACTGGCACTTGGAGCTAAAAAAGCAGATATCATTGCCCAGTTTTTATCTGAAGCCATAATGATAAGTGTTTCGGGTGGAATTGCCGGCGTAATTCTGGGTGTGGTATTATCGAAATTGATTACCAAATTTTCTGGAATACTTACCATAATTTCTCCCGGGTCAATCATTATTGCTTTTGGAGTCAGTGCAATCATTGGCGTTGTTTTTGGCATTTCGCCTGCAAAAAGAGCTGCCGATCGCGATCCGATTGAGTCGTTGAGATATGAATAAATTAAAAATAATTTTCAAAATGATTAAATATAAAATTTGTATAGGTTTTCTTCTGTTATTCGCACTTTTATTTAATGGAAAACTTCATAGTCAGAATGTTACCGAAGAGTTAACTTTCGATGAGGTAATTTTGCTTGCCCGTCAGCAGTCGCCTGATGCAATTATGGCAAAACATCGTTTTCGTGCAAACTATTGGCAGTATAGAACATATAAAGCCGATTATTTGCCTAACCTTTCGTTGGGTGCTACATTCCCGGAATACAGCAGAGCAATAAAGAAATATCAAAATGCCGATGGAACTTATACATATGTTGAAGATAATGTAAACTATTCAACACTTAATTTAAATCTTCGTCAGAATGTTGGCTTCACAGGAGGTCAGATTTTTGCATCGTCGAACCTTGTTCGTACCGATGAACTGAATGGAGGATCATTCTCCTATTTATCTACACCCTTAAGTATTGGATATAGTCAACCCGTTTTGTTCTATAATGAGTATCGTTGGCAAAAGAAAATTGAACCGCTAAAATACGAAGAAGCGAAAAAAAATTATATATCAAGTCTTGAAGAAGTTTCTCTCAAAGCAGTTAATTATTTTTTCGATTTAGCATTGGCTCAACAAAATATTCAGGTTGCAAAAATTAACTACTCAAATGCCGATACTTTATATAAAATAGCAAAAGGACGATACAATATTGGAACAATAGCCGAAAACGAGTTGATGCAGATGGAATTGAGTTTGTTAAATGCAGGCTCGTCGCTCAATTCAGCAATGGTCGATTTAGAAGTTAAAAAATTTCAGTTGCGATCGTTCCTTGGATTTAACGAAAAGGTTGATTTAGCCTTAATAATTCCAAAAGAAATCCCTGAATTAACTATAGATGTTGATCAGGCAATGGGTATTGCAACAGAGAATAATCCTGATATCATTAGTTTTGAACGTCAACTAATAGAAGCTCGCAGAGATGTTGCCAAAGCGAGATCAGAAAGAGGTTTGCAGGCTGATTTATTCGCAAGTATAGGTTATACTCAACAATCAGGCGATTTATCAACAGTTTATGTTAATCCTCAGGATCAACAAAGAGTTACATTGGGTTTACAAATTCCAATATTGGATTGGGGTTTGAGTAAAGGAAAATACCGTATGGCACAATCGAGCCAGGAAGTTATTAAAACAACGGTTGACCAAGCTCGTACCGATTTTACACAAAGTGTTTTCTTAAATGTAATGCAGTTTAATTTACAGGATGATCAGTTAAAAATTGCTGCAAAATCAGATACCATTGCTCAACGACGATATGATCTTACTAAACAACGTTTCTTAATAGGTAAAGTAGATGTGCTCGATTTAAATGTTGCTTTATCTGAAAAAGATGTGGCTAAAATTAATTATATATCAGCTTTACGCCGATACTGGGCCGATTTTTATACCATTCGAAGAATTACATTGTTCGATTTTGTGAATAATCAGTCGCTGGAAGCTGATTTTAAAGAACTTCTGAAATAGAATTTTAAAAAGGATTCAGAATTCAAGATTCAGGATGAAATAGAAGTAAGCATGCAACTTTGAGCTTTGTGTGACTTTGTGTTTTTCTTTGTGAGCTTAGTGGTAAAAAAATAAAAGGATATAAAGTATAAGGTATAAAGGAGGGAAAGAAAGAAGCAACATACAGGATTCAGTATATAGAGTTCAGAAATTCAAATTGTTTGTCAGACTTAAAGCTCGTAGCTCATAGCTCGCAGCTTAACTTTAAATAATTAATCAAAATTATAATTTTCTTAGGTTGAAATAAATTATTTAAAATTCTTATTTCATCTTAATGAATTGAAAAAGTGTGTATATTAAAAATAATTTTATCTTTGCACTTCACTTTGCTTAAAAGTTAAAAAATATATTAATATCAATAAAATAGATTGAAAAATGCAGATTAAAGGAGCAATTAGAACTGTGGCCATTTTATTGGCCGGTATATGTATTTATTATTTATCATTCACCGTGGTTACTAAAAGTGTAACTAAAGATGCCAAAGAATATGCAAAAGGAAATCCTGACAAAGAGTACCAATATATGGATTCATTGTCAAGTGAAGTTGTATATAACCTTGGTATTCGTAAATATACATTACGTGAATGTCAGGAAAGAGAGATCAACCTTGGTCTTGACTTAAAAGGAGGGATGAACGTTATTCTTGAAATATCTGTTGAAGATATTGTCAAAGCAATGGCAAACAATAGTAAGGATACAACATTCCAAAAAGCAATAAAACTTGCTAAAGAATATCAGAAAGACAGTCGCGAAGATTTTATAACATTATTCGGGCGAGCTTTCGAAGCAGTTGATCCAGATGCTCGATTGGCAGCAGTTTTTAATACTCTTGAACTAAAAGACAAGATCGATTTCAATGCTTCAAACGAAGATGTATTAAATATTCTTCGTACAGAATCAAAAGATGCTATCGATAATTCATTCAATATTCTTCGTAGCCGTATCGACCGTTTTGGTGTTATTCAACCAAACATTCAACGATTAGAGCAAGCTGGTAGAATCATGATTGAACTTCCTGGTGTTAAAGACCAGAAACGTGTTCGTAGTCTTTTACAAGGTTCTGCAAATCTTGAATTCTGGGAAACATATAACAATACTCAAATTTATTCTTCTATTCTTCAGGCTAACAATGTAATTTATGAAATTGAAAAAGCTCAGAAAGAACTGAATAAAACCGAAACAGGAAATACTCAGCAAGAAGTAAAATCTGAAGATCAAGCTAAAGAATCTAAAGATTTGACTTTACTTGACCAGATTGAATCTGATTCAACAAAACAAGACACTTCAAGTTTAGCACAATCACAATTGGCTGAAAGATATCCCCTTTTCTCTGTTTTACGTCCAAGCATTAATCCAAGTACAAATGCTCCTTTGGAGGGTTCTGTAATTGGTATGGCTCATTTTGGCGATACAGGTAAAGTAAACCGATATTTAAACCTAAAACAAGTTCGTGCCGTATTGCCTCGTGATGTTGTTTTTATGTGGGCTGTTAAACCTTATAAACACGACGAATCTAAAACATATTTCGAGCTACATGCTATAAAAGCTACAGGTAGAGATGGAAAAGCTCCTCTCGATGGCGATGTTGTAACTGATGCACGTTCAGAATTCGAACAGAATTCAGGAGCTGCCGAAGTGTCTATGTCAATGAATGCTGATGGAGCTAAAGTATGGGCACGTTTAACTAAAAATAATGTTGGCAACTTTATTGCTATTGTTCTTGATGACTATGTTTACTCTGCACCACGTGTAAACGACGAAATTAAAGGCGGTCGTTCATCAATTTCTGGCGATTTTACTGTAAACGAAGCAAAAGACTTAGCTAACATTCTTAAATCAGGTAAATTACCTGCTCCTGCACGTATTATTCAGGAAGAAATTGTTGGTCCATCATTAGGTAAAGAAGCTATTAATGCAGGTTTAAATTCATTCTTGTTGGCATTTATACTTGTTATGGCTTATATGGTTTTCTGGTACACCAAACAAGCAGGTTTAGTTGCCGATTTGGCCCTTCTTGCAAACATGTTCTTTATTTTTGGTGTATTGGCTTCGCTTGGAGCAGCTCTAACATTACCCGGTATTGCCGGTATCGTGTTAACTCTGGGTATGGCCGTTGATGCGAACGTTATTATATATGAGCGTATCCGTGAAGAAATTACTGCCGGAAAAGGAATTAAAATTGCTGTAAAAGATGGATTTAAAAACTCATATTCTGCAATCCTTGATGGTAACATCACAACATTATTAACAGCTGTAATTCTTTACATATTTGGTACGGGTCCAATTAAAGGTTTTGCTACTACACTTATTATTGGTATAATATCATCATTATTCACTGCAATTTTCTTAACCCGTTTGATCTTTGAGTGGTACTTAGATCGCAACAAACCAATTTCGTTTGTTTCTAAAATTACCGATAAAGCATTTAAGAATATTCGCTTTAAATGGATTGATAACAGAAAATATGCTTATGTAATTTCTGCTGCAATTATTATTTTAAGTTTAGGTTCATTATTTACTCGGGGATTAAATATGGGCGTTGATTTTACAGGTGGTAGAACTTATGTTGTACGTTTCGATCAAACGGTAAGTACTCAAAATGTTGCAGGCTTGTTAAAAGATCAGTTTGGACAAGCACCTGAAGTGAAAACTTTTGGAGCCGACAATCAGGTTAAAATTACTACCAAATATCGTATAAGCGAAGATGATGTTGCTGTTGATGCTGATGTTGAATCAAAATTGTACGAAGGACTAAAACCTATCTTAGGTAATCAGATTACATTTGAAGATTTTAATACGAATCATAAAATGAGTTCTCAAAAAGTTGGGGCAACCATAGCAGATGATATTATTTATGCTTCACTTATCGTAATATTGCTTGCTTTTATTATGATGTTTATATACATCTTTATTCGTTTTAAAAACTGGTCATATGGTATGGGAGCTACCGTAGCATTAATTCATGATGTTACAATTACATTGGGTATTTTTTCATTGTGTTGGGGTAGATTGCCTTTCTCACTTGAAATTGATCAAGCATTTATTGCGGCAATATTAACTGTTGTGGGATACTCTGTTAACGATACGGTTATTGTATTCGACCGTATTCGTGAAAACATTGGCTTACATCCAAAACGAAGCAAACGTACTATTATGAATATGTCTATTAATGATACGTTGAGCCGTACATTCAATACATCGTTTACTACCCTTTTGGTATTAATTATAATTTTCCTTTTAGGTGGTGAAGTTATTCGTGGATTTGTATTCGCTCTTTTAATAGGTATTGCTGTAGGTACATACTCTTCAGTATTTGTTGCTTCTCCTCTTGTTTATAAAACAAGTTATAAGAAAAAAGACAACGAAAAAGGAATTGATAATGAAGATTAAATAATCATTTTTGAAATTATAAAGCCCCAGTTTTTTGGGGCTTTTTTTGTTTATAAATACACTGTATATTTGTTAAAAATGAATTCATATGAGCACCTTACTTTTCATTAGCGGTTCTGAATTGTTTATTGTTTTTTTTGCCATTTTATTGCTTTTTGGTGCCGATAAAATCCCGGAAATTGCCCGAACTCTTGGTAAAGGAATGAAGGAATTTAAAAAAGCTACCGATGAAATCAAGAAAGAAATGAATAGTCAAGGAAGCGATTTAAAGAAAGATTTGAAAGATATAAAAAAGGATATCGATAAAACAAAGAACGACATATTAGGTTAGGGATAACATTGTTTTAAGTCTTAAGGACTTGAATATAAATAACCATCGGTTTTTACCGATGGGCTAAAAAGAAAAGCATTACAACCCTGAAATGGGTTGAATAAAATCAGAATAGATATGAGTACTTATACACAAATACTATATCAGCTTGTGTTTTCAACATATAAAAGAGAAAGAACTCTTACAAAAGAGAACAGAAATGAATTATTTCAATATGTAAATGGGATATTGAAAAATAAAAAGTGTCATTTATATTGGCTTAATGAGGTCGAAGATCATATTCATATTGTTACACACATTCATACAACTATTGCTCCAGCAAATCTAGTTAAAGATATAAAACTTGCCACGTCATCATTTATTGCTGATAATAAGTTATTTGCAAATTTTAACGGTTGGCAAAATGGTTATGGTGCTTTTACTTATTCTATCAATGAAAAAGAAAGATTAATCGAATATGTTAAAAATCAAGAAGAACATCATAAAATAAAAACTTTTAAAGATGAGTATATTCAGCTATTGAAAGAAAATGGCGTGGAGTTTGATGAAAAGTATTTTTTATAAATATATTCAACCCTTATCAGGGTTGTACCTAAATAAATTTTTATTTCTACGCATTTCATACGTAGTTAATAATATCCAAGCCCTTTGGGCTTAAATTTAAAATTATAAAAAGGAAACTTTATTTTTAATAAATTTTTAGACTAAAACAACGAAAATGATTATTGCACAAAATATTACCAAATTCTATGGCGAATTACAAGTATTAAAAGGGATCGATCTTAATATTGGTAAAGGAGAAATTATCTCAATTGTTGGTCCGAGTGGAGCAGGAAAAACAACTTTTCTCCAGATTTTAGGAACTCTTAGTCGCCCTGATTCAGGAAATATTCTTTTTGAAAATAGCGAAGTAAATAAGTTTAAGGATAAACAACTGGCAGCATTCCGGAATAAAAATATTGGATTTGTTTTTCAGTTTCATCATTTGCTTCCCGAATTCACTGCGCTCGAAAATGTATGTATCCCTGCTTTTATTGCACAAACAAATAAAGAAGAAGCAGAAAATAAGGCAAGAGAGATTATGGGATTTTTAAACCTGAGTCATCGAATCGATCATAAACCCAAAGAAATGTCGGGTGGTGAACAACAACGTGTTGCAGTTGCCAGGGCATTAATCAATAATCCTGCGGTAATTTTTGCCGATGAGCCTTCAGGAAACCTGGATTCTCAAAATAAAAAGGAATTACACGAACTGTTTTTTTCTATTCGTAAGAAATACAACTCATCATTTGTTATCGTTACTCACGACGAAGGTCTTGCAGATATGGCCGACCGTAAACTTTTAATGAAAGATGGTAAATTTATTCAATGAGTCTATTAAATCCAGATTTTAACCAGCTTAAATTAAAAGAGTTTCTTGACGAGAAATACGAGAGATACAATCATCCCGATTTTATTCAGAGTGATCCGATTCAAATTCCTCATTTATTTATTGAGCCATTCGATATTGAAATATCGGCTTTCTTAACTGCTAACATTGCATGGGGGCAACGTGTAACCATTATCAAAAACTCACATCGACTAATTGCATTAATGGACAATGCTCCGTACGATTTTATTATGAATGCCGAAAAAGAAGACTTAAAGAGATTTGAATACTTTGTTCACAGAACATTTAATGGAACAGACTGTGTGTTTTTTATTAAATCACTGCAAAATATCTATAAAAAGCATGGTGGATTAGGAGTATTGTTTCAACGTAGCTATTTACAGAATAAAGAAATAAAAGAAATATTGATTAATGTAAGAAAAGTTTTTTTTGAGATAAGTCACCAACAAAGAACAGAAAAGCATTTTTCAAATGTTATAAAAGGAGCATCTGCAAAGAGATTGAATATGTTTCTGCGGTGGATGGTCCGTAACGATAATCGTGGTGTTGATTTTGGATTATGGAATAAAATTCCGATGTCTGCATTATATTTGCCATTGGATGTTCATAGCGGGAATGTTGCACGTAAATTAGGCTTATTAACACGTAAACAAAACGATTGGCAAGCTGTTGAAGAAGTAACATCAAACCTGAGATTATTGGATGCAAATGATCCGGTAAAGTACGATTTTGCATTGTTTGGATTAGGAGTTTTTGAAAATTTTTAATTATGCCCAATAACTATTTTAAGTTTAAACAATTTACGATTCATCAGGATAAATGTGCCATGAAAGTGGGTACCGATGGTGTATTGCTTGGTGCATGGGTGAAGTGTGATGAAGCAGCAACGGTTTTAGATATAGGTACAGGAACCGGACTTATAGCACTTATGATTGCACAGAGATCAAATGCATTAATCGATGCAATTGAAATTGATGCCGATGCTTGTGTTCAGGCAAAAGAAAATATTGATAAATCACCATGGAAAAATAGAATAAACATAATAAATCAACCTTTTCAGGATTATGCAAATGATACAGATAAAAAGTACGATTTAATTGTTTCCAATCCACCTTATTTCCAGAACTCGTTAAATGCTCCCGATGAACAGCGTTCAAAAGCAAGGCATAACAAAGAATTGGAATTAATAGAGATTATTTCAGGTGCTTCCAAATTGCTAAGTGATAATGGTACATTGAGTATTATTCTTCCATACATCGAAGGTGTTTTGTTTATTGCAAATGCAGCAGAAAATGGATTGTATTGTGTTCGTCAAACCAATGTGTTACCAAAACCCAAAGCTGCAACCAAACGTTTATTACTCGAATTTCAAAAAACAAAAAAAACTGTTATTAATCAGGATTTGGTCATTGAGTCAGGAAACCGTCACGAATATTCAGATAGCTACAAAGATTTGACAAGGGATTTTTATCTATTCTTATAAAAAAAACCGCCAAAACAAATTTCATTGTGCTTTGACGGTTTTAATATTTTAAGGAATGGTTAATCCAAATCTTGTTCTTCTTCAATAAAATTAATTCCGAATTCTTTTAATTCTTCAAGAACAGGCAAATAAACATCTTTCATAATAGGAACAACAACTCCTCGTTTGGTTATAACTCCTGTAAGTAAGAGTTTGGTTGCAATTGCCATTGGAATGCCTACAGTTATAGACATTGCAGTATGAACCGTATCTTGTCCTTTAACAATTAAAGATGATGTTACTCGTTTTGTTTTTCCTTTCAGTTTATAAATAAACTCATGTTGCATTACGATTAAATCTTTATCTTCTGGTCCAAGAGCCCATTTTTCTTCAAGAAGTTTTTGTAAAATCTGAGCAGGTGTTGCATTTGGTAAACCTATTTTGCGTTTTTCAAAAATCCCTAGCCATTCCAGGCGTTTCATGGTTTCAGATTTCAAATCAATACCAACATATTTAACTAGTTTTTGCTCAACAGTATCTTTTTCGTCAAATGGAAGAAAGCTATTGATAAAATCTCTGTATGTCATATTTTCAGAGTTTTCAACAACATAGGTATCTTCAGTTGCACCAAGCTGAACAAATACATTCCATCCTTCACAATATCCGGGACGACGTAATGTACCACGTAATAATGTTTGTATATTTTGTAACCCGTACACTTCACGGTAACTCAATGAATCACGGTTTGGATACATTTCAAATTTACCGAGATCGAGTACCGACATTGTTTCCGGACGGGTAAATAATTTATGATAAGGAATAAACTTAAGTTGACCATGATCGATATATTGTGCTGTAGCTTGACCTGCAACTACTACGTTTCTTGGATTCCATGTAAATTTGTAGTTCCATGGATTGTTGTCGTATTCAGGTGCAACTAAACCTCCTGTACTCGATTTAAATGAAATCAATTCGCCACCTTTTGCTTTTATTTCGTCAATTACTTTCATTGCCGACATATGGTCAATTCCCGGGTCTACACCAATTTCGTTTAATAACAATATATTCTTTGCAATAGCTTGATCGTGCATTGCTTTTATCTCTTTCGAAACATACGATGCAGTAACCATATGTTTTCCAAACTCAACACATTTCTCAGCTGCAAGGTAATGGAATCGTGCAGGTAACATAGAAATTACAACATCAGCTTTTTGAATCTCCTCATGACGTTGTTTTTCATTGAAAATGTCAAATTCGAAGGCTTCACCATTTTTATGATTTGCAATTTTTTGTTTTGCTACATCTAAAGAGATATCACCAACCCTAATTTTCCAATTGTATTGTTCAGAATGATCCAGCAAGTACTTAATCATACTTGATGAAGATAATCCTGCTCCTAGAACTAATATCTTTTTCATATCAATAAGTTTAATTTATTTCGATGTGCTAATGTATAATTATTTTTTTCCAAGAAAAATGGTTTTTAGCATACTTTTAAAATATTTATTCGCTTGTTAAAAAAACAAAACGGATTCATTTTAATTAATGATGGATTAATTCTATTTTTGTTGATATTGAGAAATTAACTAATGATGCAGGAATCTACAGTAGAGCAGAAATACGCCGAAACACCATTGATGAAACAATATTATGAGATCAAGAGAAAACATCCTGATGCCATATTGTTGTTTCGCGTTGGGGATTTTTACGAAACTTTTGGTGAAGATGCTATAAAAGCTTCTGAGATTCTTGGTATTACATTAACCCGTAGGGCAAATGGTTCGAAAACATTTGTTGAACTTGCCGGTGTTCCTTATCATGCCATTGATACTTACTTGCCAAAATTAGTCAGGGCCGGCCAACGGGTTGCCATTTGTGAACAACTCGAAGATCCTAAAAAAACCAAAAATATTGTTAAGCGTGGCGTTACAGAGCTTGTAACTCCAGGTGTTTCGTTAAACGATAATGTACTCGAACATCGCGAAAATAATTTTCTTGCTTCGGTTTATCTCGATAAAAATATTGGAGGTGTTGCTTTTCTCGATATTTCTACCGGCGAATTTTTTGCTGCAGAAGGAAGTTATGAATATATCGATAAACTGTTAAATAGTTTCCGGCCTAAAGAAGTTTTG